>Ga0307514_10001485_pt1 | contig 28329 bp, 30 predicted proteins | sample 16_EM_MG_FD_203088 | JGI IMG/M metagenome (GOLD analysis project Ga0307514, IMG submission 203088) | Populus trichocarpa ectomycorrhiza microbial communities from riparian zone in the Pacific Northwest, United States - 16_EM | ecosystem: Host-associated > Plants > Roots > Unclassified | place... | reverse complement strand
TATCGACTCCTCTGTTGACCACGAGATCTCTTGGAGGCACCGGGGGCGCGACCGGTGAATCCGGGCGAGAATCGAGGTTTTCATGGACGGTTTCGTAGGAGGAAATCGAGGCGGTATCGTCTTCGGGAGTTTCTGATATCCTGCTAATGAGTTGAGAGGGTGGGGGGGAAAATACCAGGGGTCGTGCTAGTGCTGAGGGGTTGGGAGAGGGGGTACGGCTAGGATTTCGCAATGCGGACTTCAGTGGGGTTTTGGTAGGAAGATGTTTGTCTATCAGCGCAGAAGTTGACTTGTTGGCCGGCGTGTCAGTGATATCCGGGAGACCAACATCCCCATTCTGCACCGTCGGAACAGGCTGCTTGATCACAGGGCGCTCGGGGTCGCGAGGGGGTAGGTTTTTCAGTCTAGCGGGTTTCAGTGGGGGGGTCGGAGGCATGGGAGGAGGTTGTGTGTTCGCCTGTATCACCTCAGCTTCGTGTTTCAGTACCTCGCTAACCGGTGGCGGAGCCCTAATCGATTCCAGCCTGTTGTTGGGGTTCATCGAGATCCTCGCCTCCCGGTTAACCCTAACCGCCTCTTCCACGATGCTCATCAAGTTCGTTTGAGGGTGGATTGGGTTGACAGGACCCGAAGTTCCCGATACAATCCTGCGATGTGGACTAATCTTGGTGGGTGTATGGATACCACCGGATGTGGAACGTCTCCTGTGGGCAGACATGGGGGTTCGGTTGGGATTCGATATTGGTGGGGCTGACGTGATACTCGTAACAGACGTGGTCAGTGAATTACTGCGAGACAAAGACGTGCCTTCAGTGGGAAGGGGGAGATGGGGTTGGGAAGAGCTTCGGCGACGAGTGACCACCCTTGGTGGACGCAAGTTATCCTTGGGTGCTGGTAGACCAAGATCGAGTGATGCCGCTCTCGTTTTTCCCTTGCCCGCAGTGGTTGGCCAGCCGTGGGTTTCGAACGCGGGGTGATCGAGAGTGGATGCCCTGTTCTTCTTCCGTTTCTTCAACCTTGAACCGGTAGTGCCTGTAGAGTAGCCTTCTTGTTTCAGAGAGGAAACGGCAAGGTACCTGACGTTATCCTCGTCCGAAGATTCGTCTTTCAGGTTTCGATCCGCCCTCGATTTCCAACTCTTCTTCGGGCTACTTTTCGTGAACAGGCCGGCAATAGTCCCAAACACTCCGTGCTTCCGATGTTTATCCCTCTCTCCTTTCTGTTTCATCACAGGCGAACCGTTTGGAAGTGCAGGTTCCTCAGCCATCTTAATTGTGCTGACCTCTAATCGCCGTTTCGACTTGGTTTTGCGTCCCCTTGGCTCATGTGAGTTCGAAAACCGATCGTTCTCGATGACTTCCAAGGGCCCTTGGTGGTCCTCGTCCTCGCTGCTGGAACCTTCCTCGACCGAGGGTAGAGGTGGGGGTTCCGTGCTTGTAGGAATTGTATGTTCGGAAATGGAGTGCGCCGGGGGGATCGCAAGCGAGTATGGTTGCGAAAGTCCAGGAATAGAGTGTCCGATATCCGAAGACTTGAGGTCAGGTTGTCCTGGTGGAAACGCGAGAGCAATCTGTGAGGCGGATTGGGAAGGAAGGATAGACGACAGATCCGAGGGTGCATCGCCTTGGTCGGGTAGAGGTTTGGCAGCAGTAGGGAACCTAGGTGAATGTGGTGGAGAAACTAGGATAGGGGTTGGGACAGGGCGAGACGAGATGATGAGTATAACTCACGATGGCCATTTGTCATAGTGTCCAGACTCTCCAAAGCTCTCAAACCCTCATTGCCCATCTCGCCCCAAGCCCACCCGCAATTCACCATAGCCGTGCACCTCGCGTGCAGCCCCACTCGGACTGCACTCAACCGCAGCACTTCCAACTCCCTCTCCTTGTTTGCTAGCTGAGTCTCGCAAGCTTGTAGTTCTGATTGCGCCACGTTTAACTTCGAAGAACCTTCCCCGAACACCAACGAAGATGTTGAGCCACTGCCGCTAATGAATGCCTCCCTGGTCGGTTTCTGTTGCTTCGAAGCCTTGATCAGCCGTGTAATCCTGCGCTCAAGAAATCGGAAGATTCAATGAGGACTCCGCACCCGTACACACCGATGAGGCGTGACGACGGTGTAAGTGTGGAGGGCTGGGGTGGACTTACAAAATCTCCCTATCTCGCATGATGTTTCCAACATCCGACTCCAAATCCTTCAGCCTCCTCAATTGATCCCTCCATTCGTCAACCGTCTCAAGGTACTTCTGTAGCGCCTCGTTCGCACCCGCCAGCGCGCCGGCCACGGCCAGGATTACCTGGGAAACAGGGGGAGCAGACGCCGAAGCATACGCTGAAAACGATGAAAGTGAGGCTTGCGAAGTCTCCAGGACGGTTCCGAGCTGCTTAGAGTACTCTTTCTCTTGCGAGAGCAGGTTGGCCAGAAGCCTCGAGTCCGTGGGTCTGTGCACCATGATTGTGAAACCTCACGAAGTAGCAAGGCTCAGGGCTTGGGCACCGCCAAGGAGGATGTGAAGGAGTTCGGACACTTGAGCGGACAAGGCCGTGTCTGTAAATGCAATGGTGGAGACGAAGTGACGAGTGCGCGTGATGGTGAGATGTGAATCTGACGCGTGGCTGCCGTCAGGATGTCAGATGTCCGTGGATTGCGTCACCGGTCGGATTCCCACGGTAGTAAAAATTTAAGCATTTATTTGTATTTAGTGTTTCGTGAGCGGAGCAAACGTGGGTAGGGGAAGGGATGTATCAACAGCTGTAGGGTACAAAGCAAGCGGCAAATTGAAGAAGCAAGACGCAAGAAATCTGCAATATGAGGAAATAAACAACGGTGCAAAGCAGTAGATGCTGATGAGAGAGATGATCTGATGAGAAAAATTCAAGAGAAAAATGAACAGACTATTCCAAATGCGCATGTCCGAATGTCCCCTGCATTCCGTCCGTCTAAAGAACAGAAACGCAACCAAGAGAGGTGTTCAACGTTCACACAGGCCGGGCGGCGATATCAAAGTGTCTTTCAGGATGCATCCCACTCGATGTTTGTCCTGGCACCGTCTCCTCGCTTCCGGTAGTCGTGCTGCTCATGACAGTAGCAGGAGCGGTGATGAAGGACTGTGGCACGGAGCTAAGGTCTGGGTGTTCCTCTGGGACAGTCAGGAATGTCTGCTGCCTCCCTGGAATCGGGATGGGTGAGGTCTGGCTGTCCGCCCTCACCCTCACAGGAGCCATGATAGTCCCCGCGTCGGAGTGTGCGGCTGATGATGTAACCCTTGACCTGTTCGATGGTGTTGGCATTGGTAGCGGTGATAAATACTGCGAGAGGGAATCCGACCCAGATCCAGACCCTGCGTTCGAAATGACATCAACATCCTCTGTCGACCTGTGCGGGTTAGGGAGGTGTGGCTCGCTTCTTCTGGTCCAATCGGTCCTAATCGGGTGCCCGAACGTGTTGTTTTCTGGACTGCTCGGTATCGCATCCGAGTGACTTGAATAGTGTGGCGAATCGGAGAATCGAGCAATGGAATGAGCCCTTGACCCCGCCAAATCTAGTGAGGACTGCGACGCGGCACCGAGGGAGTGAATCAGTGATTGCGCGCGTGAGCGCGACTCGTGCGAGAGAGCACCCAGGGAATGAACGAGGGATTGTGTCCGTGACCTTGTGGACACAGCGGGAGAGCGACTTTGTTGCGAACCCGTGGATCCATGTCGGCTCCTCGAACTTGGCCAATGCCGCATTCCGCCGATCAGAGAGGCTCGAGGACTGGGACCAGCTGAGAGCAACCCGACACTATCCTCCCTCTCAGCTTCTTCGACAGACCCTTCGGGTTCGGGGGTTTCAATGCGCCGCTCCTCTTCATCATCATCTTCTTGGCTAGACTCGTAAACTGGTGAGGGGTTGTACGGAGACCCCGACGTGCTACCACTTTCTGTCCTGGTCCTCGCTCTGGTCCTGTGGTAGGCGGGGGTAGGGGAAACGAGAACTGCAGGGACCGTCCCTGACCTTCCTCTCCTCTGCTGAACGTTCGGGTGACGAGGTGGCATGGGGATACCAGCGCTGTCGCGTGAACGAGGAGAACTGTTATCAGCAGACCATGGCGAGTCACTCGTCTCCACGTTGCCCGTTGACTGAGTTGACCGCGAGGGGGTGGAACGTGAGTTATAGGAGTGAGGAGTGATATGGGATCGTGATTGTGAGGAATGACTGCTTCCGCCACGTGGTCGTCGGTATTGGAAGGGGTAGCGCGAGGGGACAGGTTGTCCAAGACTTGACATTGAGCCAGAAGTCCTCCTATCGGACGCTTCTCCAACCTCGACATCTGCGTCTTCTTCACCCTCCAGCTCAAGTTCGAGCTCCTCCACTTCATCGTTGGTGACAGCATCGGATTCCTCAACATTCTCCTTGTTTGAATCCTGTCGACTGCTTCGACTGTGTTGACTGCGCCTCAGGCTCTCGACGGATTTAGGATGACGGGGTGAGGGTGGGAAAGGAACTTGCTCCTCCGAGGATACTTGAGCACCGTGATGGCCAACGAAGGGGTATGGTAACGACGTCAACGGGCCGGAGGGGACAGGCTTACGAGGACTCTTCTCCTTGACGGGGGGGATGATAGTCGAAAACTCGGGGACAGGGTTCGTAAGTGCTCTCTCGCTGATCTCCTCGGTATGTGAGATGCCGTGTTCAGGGTTCTCAAACAGGTCCTCCCTCAAGACGCCCCGTCGGGCAGGTTGAGGCGAAGTTGGCAAGCCAACAGCAGCCAAAACCCGCTCCACACCCGAGAAGGGAAGTGAAGTTTCCTGAATATCTGAAAGTGCCTTCTTTCCCGTCTTATTTGACTTGTTTGTCTTGCAAAAGTCGTAGGCTTCTATCACACGATCGCGGGCAGAATCGCGCCACGACCAAGGCAAGGCGTCTGCCTCGTCGATGTCTTCAGCACTGTATACGGAGGCTCTCTTCTCCACCTCCTCCTCCTGCCACCTGAAACGAGGACCACAAAGACCGGCGCAGCCATGTCCACTAAGGATCCACAAACCAAGCCTATTTATGGGAGAGTCAACGGATGATCGATCTGGGATAGAATAACAACCATACCAAGCACAGAGCCAAACCAAGGTCCGCCAGGCCGTCCAAGCAGCATTAGCAATTAGCACACCCTTCGCGTAACCGGATAACGTTCCATCCTCAGGGTTGAAGAACGTCCGATCGCGGCGGATGTTCCCAGTGTCAGCAAGCGCCAGCGTCCCAGGTTGTGAGGACGAAAAAGTTAAAAGCAGAGCCAGAGATAGACCTGCTCTGGGCAGGAGAAGGGCGATATTTGCCGTATTTTGAGAAAGGTACCAGCAAGTTTCGGCAATACCGTCACGGATGCTTCCACCGCGTTCTTGGTCCCAGGCTGCGGATCGGATGTATCGCAGGAAGCTGTAGGTGTTGTAGGAAGTTATGGATGCCAGGTTGAATGCGGGAGACGACAAGTAGATGGGGGTAATTAGGGGGCGTTCTAAGGGAATCGCACCTATTAGAAAAGGGGATCGCAGTATCAGGAAGGGTGAAAGGCAACTTACTAACTCTCCAACGCCGATAGAAAGAATATACAAGTTCATATACAAGGAAGACCGCAAATACCCAAGCAGCCCAACAAGCGATGTACGCGGTAGCGCCAAGGGCCCAATTCTTTCCGGACCCGGGGACACCGGGAGCAACAGGATTGGGAAACCTGGCGACTCTGAGCAGCGGGCACAAGGATGTTAGCAAACCAGCGAAATGAGAATGGAAATAAAACCCACTGAATTAGTATGAATACAGCATTGAAATCAAAGAAAGTTTGCAACGGAATATGGTAGAAGGTGATAACTGGAAGGAGGTAGAAGTGAAGACGGGCTAAAGGAGAAGGGTTTCGCAGAAGTTGAAGGTTGAGTCCGTTGGTATTAAACTTTGGAACGACCAAAGGTTGTCCTATGAGCGTGGAAAAAGCGGTCGGAGACATGCCGGTGGTGGTAGCGCGCGACCACACGCGGAGGTGACCAGGTTGGCCAGCTCGCGTTTGATCCGTTACCTCTCTTCGTCCACCATCCCGCTCGTTCTGGGAGTCCGCCACACTAACGATCCTGATAGATCGCGGGGTTGGCTTACGTCCAACTATAACGGGTTCGACGGGTCCGGAGTCCGGGTGTAATGCGCCGATGAACGACTGAACTGTTGAAGCGGGAGCGGGAACTGGCGGCCGTCTTGGAAGCCATGAAGGATAACCTTCTGAACTTTCTGATTCCCTCTTGAAATGACCATGGGGAGATGGAGAGGAGACAGCGGGGGAGTCAGAGTTCCTGTCGACCGGCGAGGTTGACTCTGGATGGATTGGACTGGGGTCTGAGCTATTGTTTTGACGTGACATTCGTGAGTATATAGACCATATAATAAGCACAAGATGTCGTGGAGGGCCGTGGGGGGAGCGTGGGGAAATGTGTCGCGTTAAGAGATGTTTTTGGGGGGTGTGGGAGGTGCGGTGGTCACGACGGCGTTCTTAGATACCCTGGCTGGAGGACAGAGGCCAGAGGAAAGAGACTAGCGAGGAGTGATATGACAACTCTAGGGAACGCGATAGCCTCGTGTAGATGGCGACCACCGCTCAACCGCGTGTATCCTTGAAGGGGGGGACAAACCACAAACAAGTGCGTGCTCCCACGAGAAATGATGAACGCAGCCGGGTGATCCTGCTTACCTAACTGTGCTTATCCCCTTTATAGTCATTCCCCTCTGCTTCCGATAATCCAATCTTGTGTAGTTTGCCTCCCTTCTCGAAGAAAAAGAAAAAATACAAGAAAAGCGGTAAAAGGGAGCGTGGAGGAAAATTTCAAGGAGTATGTTGCTATCCTCGAGGCGATCAGCCCAACGATGCATTGTGTGTCCACCCTTCAATGAGTTGCTATGGAGGGCGGCGGAAGCATTTTCCCAATCAAAGTTGCCCGAACCTGGTCAGGAAAGCAACAAAAGCGTGCAGGTATCGAGCAATGTGCTTGTTCCTCTTCTTCCCCCCATTATCCTCAGGGGCGGCGAGTGTGTACCCATAAGCGAGCCGACGGTGTACAGGTTGTCTGCCGCACACCGAGCACCCATCAGAAACGTCAGTCGTGAAACGCGACCCACCGCGTGCAGAACACGATGTTACCAAACAATTCAATCCCGGGCTCGTGGAATGAAGAATCCAGATTCACCATTACTCCAACTTGGTGCAGTGGAAATTCTCCCAGGGCACAATGGTGGAGTGTGCATGTATGACATCCTCGGGAACGACATGTTTGTGCGAAAAAGTAAATAGGCTATTAATGCAAAAAAGGGGCAAAGCGTGTATGTCGCTGAGGGCCCGAATGTACAGAATCTACGAATCTTCTACAAGGCGGGCACCCCCTTTGTCGACAGTCAGACGGATTCTATCGCCTTTGTCCACGTCCTTGAACTGGGGATTATTCAGCGATACGGCAAAAGAAGAACGGCGACGGTACACTTACGGTCAGTTCCCTGGTCCTGTGCAAACTCTCGATATCGTCGATCCTGTCTCTGACAGATTCCAACTTCTCATCAAATCCTTCTTCCTCAACTACATCTCGTGCAGCATGGAGGATTAAGAATGAATCAGGGCGGACATTGTGGTCGATGTCGATGCTGATAACGTTGAGACGATCCAGTTCTAACATCGGAATAAATTAGGCCTACGAAGCCCAACCACGGGAATGAAAATCGTACCTTCCATGAAATCTGCCCTCGTCATGATTTGTCGACACTCATGCTGACATGTCACGCATTTAGCAGGGAAATTGGGCGGGTTGTAACGATACACTCACGTAGGAAATGGTTGGCAGCGACAGTTGATCCCACTCAAACTCGTCGACCTCGCCGGCCTCAACCTTCTCCTTCAGCTCATCTTCCTGTGCTTTCCTCCGCTTTACAAACTCTCGCAAGAGAAGCCAAGAGCATGAACTCCATTTTTGCTAGAATACATACCTTAATATTCGCGAATGTAGGTTCAAGAATAATCCTCACCTCATCCATAACGTCGTCATCACAGTCCTCAATCAAGCCGATGCGGCTCAGAAGCCACCCCTTCTCGACGTCTTTAAGGTGGTTTGCCATCTCGAGCATGTCCCGCGCCTTTGACACCCTGCTCAGGTATGACAGACGTCCGCCAACGATTGAAACGGCCTCTCGAACTGTTTCGATGTTCTCCTTCCCACGGCCGGAGTTGTGGCGCATGTTCGTAGAGGCTTGCACGGCTTCCTTGTTGTCCAAGTCATAGACGGAGAACACGTGCATTCTACTGGCGTTTCTGCCTATATCATCCCACTAAGATTTTAGCGCGTGGATGGGGGTAAATGACCCACGCATTACGAAAAATGGCCAGAAGTCGTCGCTACAAGGAACCAATCAGAGGGTGGATTGTTGGGACTACGAACTACTCACGTGCTGAAGACCATCGTCATGATTCCTATTAGACAGGAGCGTCAGTATTCGCGTGTGGGCCTCCTGGGTCACAAAACTGAAACTCGCCACTGGCAGCCCAGGCTTCCGCTCGCTGTTGTAATTGCAGAAGCATGTCACGACCGTCGTCGTCGTTGTTGAAGTAGTGGGCGTTATTAATGATTAAGACAGGTGGGCGAGCGTGTTTGCGGCTGTAACTCAGAGCCACCTTCTCGAGCTTATTTAGAGCTACGCGAACATGAGCGACGGGGCCTCCTGTGGCGAGATTAAATCTTACCCCTCTCAATATCCAGTGCGGGACCGGCTGTGGCGCGGAATCGATCAGCCACCGATGACACATGCTACACCAGATGCACAGACCTTCTCTGGGGTCTCTTCGTTGAAACAATGAGGTCTGCGAGTCTTCATGGAACTCGTAATTCAGAGCCTTGCCGAGCCTTAGCCTGAAAACCTCCAAGTCGGGATGCGCGTCACACATAGCGACGCCCTCAGCTTGAATGGATGCCATCGCATCGAAAATCATTGTCGTCTTTCCCGTACCCTGATATGGATGTCGAGATATTCCATCCACAGAGGTGAAGGATACTACCCCACCTTTGGACCAAGTAACACATAGTAATGTCCCACTTCCTCTCCTTTAACAATCAAGTCGATGACATCTTGTTCTTTGCGCCTAAGATGCTCGGTCCACGATTCTGAGTCCTCGATCTCGAGTTCCAGGTCTGGCCTGTCTTGTCGCTCCTGTTGCGCTTTATGCCGCGACTTAGCCGAATGGGTTGCCAGTTCAAGGGCAGGGTCATATCCAGGGCTGAAGGCGTCCTCCATCTAAATCCGACGCAATTCTCTGAGCACAGAATATCTAGAAGACCTTGTGCGAAAGCATACCTTGGCGAGAACATTCCATTTATACCACTTCATGTATGCAGTTCCGGAAACAAAAACTGTACGAGCATCAATTCAGCCTCACTTCGAAACCACACACCTGTAACTTGCACGACTCACTTATACCAACACCAACAATTGTGGTCACAAGTGCATCCACAAAACTTGATGCTTGGAATGGCAAAAATGGATTTGCTTTCCTGTCCTTCCTTGGCAGATCATCGTTGGTTATACCGACAAGGGGTCGATTGCCAGCACCTCTTCGATGACGGTCATCTGATCGGAGGTACCGAGCAGAATTCCTGCTCGTCGACGCGAATGACCGCGTCTGAAGTCCCCCGACGCCCCCCCAGGCCGGAAGTCGCAAACTCTGAGTGAAATTCGAGGCGTCAGGGATCTGGTTTCGCAAAACAAGAGAGGGGTGAACGAGTGGACACTGATGCAGAGAACGCGCGTTCCGTAGGGTCAGATTTTGAGAAGGTTTTGGGTCTGCCAGCAGACGAATAGTTGAACGGGTTGCGCGGGGTGCTGGCCGCAGCATTGTGGTCGTACGAAAGCTTGTTCCCCTTACACCTTAGCCGTCAGGACTCGGCGTTCAGCGTTCAGCGGTGTCCACGGCACGTGCCGACCGACGCCCCGCACTCTCCCCTACCTCGACATCGGCTCGTCTGGATCGCCCCAGTCCTCTCTGGGACGTATCTCTCTGACTTACACGCTGTTTTTTTTTTTTTGGATAAAAATACAACTCTTAGCGCTCATTGCCCCCGAGGATTATACACCGCCCACCGTTAGGTCACCATTTTACCCCTAAACGACCTCTTCCACCACCCGCCAAACCGTTTGGGACACGCGATTCCGGCGACATTGCAAGGCACACCCCATGAGGCATTTTGCACACCATCTGGGATCATCTCTTACTTACTATACAGCTCCGGCTCCAGAAAGATACCGTACCCCCTTGCACCCACCGGTGCCCATATGGTTTATCATCCAAGACTCGTTTCCTGCCATCCGACCACCTCGTGTCCCTAGTCTAAAACCTCGGAGATAGCCACCCTATCACTCAGTCGCGGAACCCCAATCGGAAGTTGGGAATCTACGGCGGTAACTGTGATCAAATGATTAGTCTCAGGCCTCCCACAATAACGATGGCAATGGAGGGAAGGTCGCTGGCTCAACTCTCGTGCCGTGGTACCGCATCCACTGAAATAGCTCGATTGTCAGGTTAGACCGCACTGTCTAGAAGAAATACGCCCAAGACGATCTCGTCCTGTGACCTCGATATGATGTTAACCATGATGGGAAGGGTTGGTTTCGGTCTGCGGACCCCGGAACGACCGTCCGAACTCTGGTAGATTGCTTCTCTCGACGATGTTCGGTGAGGGTGATAATGGTAGACAAAGGTCACAAGGCACTCTGGACGCATTGAAACATCCCCTCTCTCGAAGCGGGGTTTGTATTATTCTCGTAAGTTCAAGTTGCTTCGATACCCTGGATCTAACGCAAGAACAATTTCAGACTCCATTGGCTGTTCTAGGCATGATCAACATTTGAATTCACATTCGTCTATTTCCCCGCATCCATTGAATACCTCTCACCCTCCGACTTATGCATAACGACCCAAATGACGGCGGAATTCACTGAGAGCTTGGCGCTTCTTCATTCCCCGGTGACCGCTCCACTTCTGTATCTCTCGCAACATTTAGGCGGAGGTATTTGTACGCCTTATCGGATACCGGCACGGACTGCGCCCCCGATGCTTTGCTCCCCTAACGTACTATTTCGACCGCCAATCCACAAGCTTTTACATCTGTTGCATCTTCATCCATACAATCCCCGGGCACGAGATTCCCATACAATTGGCCGTAACCGACCATTTCCCAACCTCGGTGACGCTGTTAACGTACAATTCCAACCCATCCTGCCTGACGACACCGATTTGGGGACTTATCGTTCCCCTTTCCCTCACTTTTCTCGATTTGGTAGGCTATCAGATTCTCGTCTTGCTGGACGCGTCGAAAGTAGTCACCGAACGCGTCACGAACAACAGTCGGCAGTAAATGTTATTCCCATTCTGGACGTTCGGACGTTCCGGCCCAATTTTATCCACCAAATCGTTGTCACCTGGTATTCCATCGTCTGGCTGGTCACTTCGAATCGTGTTATCGTGCCACAGGGGCTACTCTGGTTCCTCGTGCTGTTCGCGTTTCACGTTCTTATCTTAGACCTACCGCGCACGAGTGGGACAAGGTGCTAATGCGACTGAACTAAGGTTCCTCGAAGGCGAAGCGCTCTAATTGGTTAGCCTGCACCTGTTGATGGCCATCATTCTTAAACTCACGCCTTCTTTGTTCCACGCACTGGGAAGTAGGGGCACGCAGCTCGTCCTATCATAGAATTCGAGGGTCGCGCACCAACTGTCGATGTTTCATTTTGTTCACATGTTGGTTGACCATCGTCGCGCAGTCCTGTATCGCCTCTAACGTCGCCACGTTTCGGTCGGAGCTTCGATTTGCTGGCCTGCCTCGTTCCTCGATTCCCACACTCAAGACTCATCTCATTAGTCGGGCACCGTAAGGCGAAAACGAAGCTTACGGCAGTCCAGCACTCTAGAAATCTCTCGATCATTCGATAATTCGCCCGACAGGGCTCTTCGGTCCCATACACATTTGAAGGTGGTGGGACGGGTCTCGGGGTGGGTCTAGTTCCGGTGCACAGCTTTAGCCTCCACCCGGCCTCCCATATTAAATTACAATTCATTGGCATCTCGGCTCGGGGTCGGTATCAGTTTTCATAAGGGGGTGTGAAAGCATCTCGATTGGCCGGTGGTGCTGTTCGTCAGGGCACCTCATCGCGGCGGATCCTCGTTTCAATTGCTTATTTGGGGTGTCTTTGCTACGGAGAACAACGGGTTCAGCCTTCCATGTGGAGCACGAGAGTCCGTCCGGGCCCCATGTTTCCTAGCGTCACAGGGTCCCCTGGGAGATTACGCGCAGGGTTGGGTTGATCACTCTATCCACTTGCGGTCATCTGTGACACGGCAGGTGCATTGGATTTGCTAGTTCAGCGGACATGTTCGTTCAACGCAATCATCGGGAACACGATATCTATCACCGTCCACGCTCCGCGGAAGCAAATTCTAATGGGACCACTCCACGTGTTGTGAAAAGGAAAACGTTTTTACTGCGAAGATCGAGGGGTGTGAAGAGGCGCGCACTTCCACAAAAGAAACGTTTTCGTTCACATAGACGTGACGTGATGAGGACCAGACAATCGGTTGCATACTAGGACACGTCTCCTACGTCGCTTTACCCAGAAAGGGGATTTTCCAGAATCGGGAAGGGGGACTTTGCATTGAAAGGTGAGCGTTGAATGCTTGCGGCGCTTAACTTTCGTGAACCGGGCTTGTGGCGGGGTATTTCACCCCTAGGAAATTTTCCTCTGTTCTGTCAGCGTCGGGTTTCCGGGCTCTTCGTTTGGGGGTCGGAACCGATTCCTGGTCTGACGCAGTTCCTTCGTTCCTGGTCATGGGAACCTTTGTCCCTTTCGCGGTTCTGAGTGATCCGCGGCTGTGCGTCTTGTGTTCGTGCGTTTGTTTTCTCATGCTTTGACTCTGAGCCTAACGCAAAGGAATGAAAAGGAGAAATGAACAAGTTTTCGGACGGCTCTTGGGGTTTGGGGCACACGAATGGTGGGTTTTCTGAAATCTGGACAGTCATTGTGGCGTTTGTTCTGATTGTTGGATACTATGTAACATCATACAGTACTCCATTGAACCAGATGAGTGAATTAACGAATGAATGAACGAATGCGAGCTGCGCGGACGTCCAATATCCACGAGACGACGAGAAACCCTTTGCCTTTGCTGACTTGTCCACAGCCTTCAATCGAATTGTTTACGTAAACGCATCCGCACTCCGATCGTGGCATAAGTATGCTTTTCAGACCCAGCTTGCGTCCTTTTTTTCCATGCCATTTGCCAATTGTATGATTGACAACATCCAACTAAGCGGCGTTGGCCGTATGATAAGGCGGTGCATGACGGTGACAACCTCGTTGATTTATCGGTTTTGTGGCACTTGAATGAAGTTTGACAATTGTAGAAGGTCGACTCGTCTGGACTCTTTCGTGAAGGTCTTTCGCATTGCGTAGTTGTGGAAATCGAGACCGCTGATTCATCCGAGCCGATAAGTGTACGGATGGTAACAATGCGGCGGCAAAGTTTCTGAACCACGTCGGATATGTCGGCTCGGATTAGAATGTGGTTCAAGCTACAAGAAATGAGATACGACGATTAAAGAACGGCGGTTTCTCCCTCTGGTCGACTGTACATAATAGTATGAAGGCACAGAGTGGTGAACGTGCACTTTGACACACATTCTTGGGCTTCAGCACGAGAAGTGTGCTCGGGTGAAACCGTCCGGCGGCGGATACCACATTTAGTAATCTTCCTTTTGAGTCAAAGCGAGGAGTGGCGGACGAGATCTCAGATCCACAAACGTTCCGAGACCCTACATTTTTTTTGCCGTTGCGACGAAACCTTGGAGCTCAGTTCCAATAAGGATCTGAGATCGGTTTTCGTGTCTTCACTCCGCATGGGGTGGGTGCTCTAGTGGTACCATATAGACGCTATTGTCGGCTGGGGGAGTATCGATTCTTGAGAACGAACGCCAGCTGGTTGGACTATCTAACTTGATTCCGCAGCGAGAAATGGGGTCGTGGAGCTACGATAGGGATTCGGAGAGTCCAGACGCGCGACGGATTCAGTTTACGGATATATCAGCGAAGATAACCCACACCAAGTCCATGGTGTGCAATTTTCGGACCGGTCGAAGATGAAGGGGGATCGAGGATCGACCGTCAACGGTCCCGGTCGCGATGGAATCGGGGAGATGGGTCTGGATGAGTCGAAATGAGGATGGATACTGAACCATTTGAGATGCCGCCAACGTCTCATTTACCCCAGGAGGCGCGAAGAATCGTAGAGCGAGTCTCAAAGCACGGACCGAGGGCAAGTCTTTTCATCCGGCGTCCTTCAATTTTAGGGTGGACATATTGGGATGACGCCGCAGCGGCGACGACTATCTAGTGGGTAAATCATTCAAAGCACCACCTGGCGCAATCGAAAAGCCGATCCGAAGTCTAGTATGGATCTAGCGGAGAGGAGAAGAGGTTCCGCTAGACTGCGAATCGATCCGATAACCCGCTCGATAAAACCGTTTACGCATTGACGATCGAGGAAGGGGGTCCGCACGTTGGATTATGAACGCCACGTGGGTCCACCCCAACGCGCGTGAACGGAATCAAAAGCGTCGCGCTGGCATAACCGAGGGGACAACACTTTTCAAAGTGGTCCGGAGGGTCGCACGGTGACAGAACCTTTCCCTTGTTATTTCTATCGCGTTCAGGGTTGATTTCGGCGAGCGGCGTGATAGAGCGTCATTCGTAGAGGGGGTAGTGGTCCTTGGCCGAAGAGCACCAAGGTATTGCTCGGTGCAGGACCGATGGCGCGGGGTTAATTGGGCGGGGCCGTGCGGGACCAGTCAAAGGCGCGCTTCTTAGGCGCGCTCCATCGACCGGAAGCATCAAAACAATGGTTCTCGCATCAGAAAAGTCGGATGTCTTAGTCCGTACTATGATGCGATAGCTGGATTGTTGTACTATGAAGCGTTTGATGGTGAGCGGGCTCGACAGGACGCCTTTGTTCCTCCTCCAACGGATCCGGTTATAAGGACGGTTTCCAAGCTCCGCCACGGCACTGCAGCCAAGGAAGAAACGGTCTGTCGGTGCGCGCAAAACCATAACGATGAGCACTGAGCAGAGAATAAACATCACAACACGCGGCTCGCTTGAGACAACGTGTTGTCCTTTTACGGCACTGTCAAGGCGTTCAACAGAGACCTGTTAGTGTTGTTGACTTGCGCGCATGCAGAAGGCGGCAAACAGTTTGCTATGGCTTTCTGAGACAGCGGTGGCACCTCAAGGGAGTGAGCGGCCCTGTAATCACCGGAGCAGATCCAGCAAGCGATAGTGACTTTCAACCTCGAGGATGATGTAGTTACCGGAAGCAATCAATTGAGAGTGGTTGTCTCGTAAGTTGTAGAGACCGCAAGAAGGATGACGACACCCAGAAAGTGGATTGGCACGTTTTGCAATGCAATTATGAGAAATCAACCGTGTTCCTTTCCCCGACTCGAGGCGCATGGCCCGACAAGGAGAGCGCCATGAGGCTAGTACGAATGATCACACCATCCCCGTCCACGGTCAATGGGGTCAAGTTGGAGTTACTCCACAAACAAACATGGACCTTGGCGGTAGGATCCCCTCTGAGCACAAAGCCGAAGCATCCATGTGTTCCTGGCCTGAAAATCCGTACCTTGGTGAGAAAACCGGATTACGAAATAGGTTGACGGGTGAGGTTACCGGTCCTGCGGGCGGCAGAAAAGGTGTTCTGTTGGCTTGATCCTGAGATTTACCCCAGACGTGGGTGAGACCAGATCGGGAAAGGTATACATCCGGCAGGTTCGTTCTAAAGCCCTGTCCCTAAAGGGGGGCACCAAGGCTGAGAAGAGTACATCGAGGGGGTGTGGCAATGTCGGGTGCATGGCGGTGCGCCACAGGAGGGTTCGTCGGCCGAGGGTGGTCGGGTATGGACATTGACCGCAGGCCATGTCCATCGAATGCGATGACAATCGGCGCGGGATTGTATGGAATCAATGAGGAACAATGAGGAGGGGCATGAATAGAGGATTTTACGTGTTTTTTGAATACGGAGGAGGGGACGTTCATAGCGTCCATAGCGGAGGCAAACGAAGGAGTATTGAGTACTATCAAGAAATGTAAAATGACTACGCTACCCTGGGAGGGGGAGACGGGCTGGTTGGGGTGCGGCAGGATGGCAGCCATCAGAAGTTGACCCCCAGTAACGGAGATGACGGGAGGGGGTGCTCGTTGTGTTACCTAATCTAGATCTAGCTCGGTTACCCAAAATGGCAATACTTCCCAATAAAGACAACTTCCTTAATTGGAAATGGGCGAGCAAGAACAGATATCAGCCAGGTCTCAGTCCTCCCGGATTGCTCCTCATCCGCCCTGCCCAAGAGACGAAGAACCGTGCTCATTCTTTCAACAGTCCAAGCGTACGTCTAATACCACCCAAGCTTCAGATTTCCACATGGTAGGTGGTCCATTCGCTCGTTTTTTCCTTTTACGTTCTCTACCGCCTCGAGGCCTGATCCATTTTTCGAATTTCACTCGCATTTTCATTACAAATATATATGACCCCTCCCTCTTCTTGCCTCCCCTTCAACCCCCCGCCTCTTTTCAATCATTTCTCTAACGCCTGTCCATCTTCAGAACATGGCCACCGCCGTCGTCGCCCGCCATCCCTCCCCATCCAGCTACATGGGTCGACAGGCCACCCAGGTCGTCAGTAGACCCATCTCCACCTCGACCGCTACCCCCCAGCCGCCTACGTCTAGCACCCGTCCCCGGCATCCGGTACGTCTCCCTTCCTTTCTTTCTCTAGCTCAATTCTCATTCAACCACCACCTCAGGACCCCTACTTCGGTCACGAACAGACCGCAAAGATGTGTGCCCGATACGTGAACAACCTATTCCACTGTCCCGACCAACCCCCACCATCCTCCTCGTCCACTCCCTCCCCGTCTCTCGCTCACTTCATCGCTTACGCCCTTCATCGTACGAGGCTCACGTCCTCCGTGACCTTTGCTGCTCTCTATCTGTTGCAGAGATTAAAGACGAGGTTTATCGCCGCTCGCGGGTCTTCCGGGCACCGTCTTTTCATCTCTGCCTTCATGATTGCTTCCAAGGTCATATGCGATGACACGTATTCGAACAAGTCGTGGTGTATCGTCGGTCAGGGTATGTTTGCCCTTCGGGAGATCAACCAGATGGAGCGCGAGATGTGTTCCTACCTTGAGTGGCAGCTCAATGTCGAGCCAAGCGCACTCAAGGAATTCGAGTCTATGGTTCGGAGGGACTTCAAAGGTCCGGGTCCCTACCCCGCTCACTATACCCTCCCAGCTCCTTCTTCGGGCCCCTTCGCGCATCCGAAACCAAGCACCAGTAACATCCCAACCGCCATCCCATCTTTCGGTCCGGGCGCACCCCCATCTCCCCCATCCACCACTTCCTCAATTCCCCAAGAGAAATCATCGCGGAGGTCTTCGGTAGACTCGTACCCCACGCCGACCGATGTGCCCCAACTGCCCACTCCTCCCTCGTCGCACTCGAACGTCCCCTCCCCGGCAAACTCGATGTCTCCCGTTACCCCGCCAAACTACGAGGGCGATAGCGCCAAGATTGTCTCTTCCACCGGGTCCAACACGATGCAAATACCGGGTGACAACGTTTCGCCACCATACCACCACGTTCACGCTCGCAAGTCATCTTCGCCCATACCAACGCACACGAAGACACACATTTCTATAGACACGAAGCATACCTCGCCCAAGAAAATGTCGAGCTCCCATCAACACGCTGTCCCTGTCAAGTCGAACACGGTGTACGCTTTCGCTCGTCCGTGCGTGTGGTAGGATCCGTCGCCCGTTGCCGTATCTTTATTCCATCCGTCGTTCGTCCCTCCCCCTCACTACAAATCGTCCGGGATGCCTATTTTATCTTCGTGCCTCGACGGCATGAGTTTTTATTGCTTTGACCGCTCTCGATGATGCCGCACTGCTAGGGGACTAACGACTATACATCCATCATCACACCCTTTACAATGTCTCATGCACAATTCCCTACGACCATACGGACCAAACACTTGCATACTTGATTCTCGCTATACGTTGCTACTTGGTTCGGGTCACGGTTATATTAACGACTCTCGTTCATGTTTGCTTCATATCCAAAATTTCTTTCACTGTCGATTGTTTTCAATTGCTCATAGTCGCTTTCTTTGAAAAATAACATGTTGTATTAGTATGGTTACTCAAGGTCTCCTTTTCTTCCTGTCGCACTTGCATAGTACACTACATTTAGTTAAAGCAAAGGGAATAAAAGAATAAGAACGATCATAGATTTTCCTTTGAATCCTCTCTTTTGGATCGCGAGTGCGAGTGCATCAGAAACCATTGAATATATTCACCATTGTAGCGTGAGATGGTATCACCACTGTTGGACGTCGAACACACGCTTGGCTGAGCCTGATGTCTGATTGAAATTTTCGGAAGGATGAGGGACGCATGTAGGGTTAAGGGTTTCCCACCAAGATCGAGAGGGTGTCTCTAGACGCGCCACTTTCCTTTGTAGTCCTACCGAGTTACATCCTAGGCTCTCGTTGTCGCGTCACTCTCTGGATCTCGGCTTAAGAGAGAGAAAAAAAGCGTATACAGCCCATATCTCGCAGGAAAAATCCTCTGGATGTGAGACGCGCAACACCGTGTGTTCCATCTCGGATCGCAAGCGTTTACCATACGAGGCCTTCTGACTTTGAACTCCCATTGTATCCCGGGTCATCACGGTCTTTAAAATTTGACTAGCGCGTGTTTTATCCCACCTCTCCCACTTCCGATTGGTGAGAGCATTTGGATATATCCCTACTCGGGCCATCTACCCCAGAGAAGAGATACTTGAGCGTATTTGTTATCCGGAATTACACACCTATATCCATGAATTTGGTTATCTATAACTTGCTTCCAACTACCACCATCCCACGAGGAAACGTCGGTTCACTTTCAATGGCAGATGGCTCATCTTTTTTTCACTCTTCCGTACACCCTCGACCCGGGAGTCGGAAGCGGGAGTATATTCGATCAACTCGTCCCTTCAGCTTGGCTCTCTTATTTCATCATCACTGACTGGCCCTCCTGCCTCCAGGCTCGAATTATGCAAGAGGCTGTGCTGTATGCTTTTTTTCATGGTCATGCGGTTACTTCCCTCAACCGTCCTTATAGTCCCCAAGGTGAGGACAATCAAAAGGTGTTCCGAACGTAGCCTTCTCCCCCATTGGTCGGTAGATCCGTACACCGTGCACGGAACAGTTCATACGGCACCTGGAAGTTGCGATGATGAGAGGGCGGAAATGAATTGCTGGCAGCCAATTCAAGGCAATACCTTCACCGGTCTTAGTTCTCGCATCTTCCGGACGGATCTTGGACCTTGAACACTGGGCAAACCACGATCCATCTCTCGGGTCAAACATAACGTAGAGCTGTTACCTAACTGGTGCGTACCTAACAGGGGAAGAGTTCTTTGACCGGGGAATCTTTGAATCCTTCGAGGTCAATGACATCACCGATTTCACTTTGTGGATCGACAAGCATCACAACTCCTCAGGCACTCTCGAAAGCGGAATTTTGTCCTCGGGATTTGGCTCCAGCGCAGATGAAAGTCCCTCTTTCCCTGGTGGAGCGCCGGTGAGCTCATAGGGCACTGCTCTCAGATCTTCATTACACCCGTTGACGTCCCCTTCTCTGTTACGGGTCGACTTGATCTCAGACTGTGGAGATCAATCAAGTGCATCGCTGACGTAGGATGGCGATCAACGTTCCGTTGAGACCGTGCGTCACTGAACGAGCGTAGTGGGCTCCGCGAATAACCTGACACCGCCATCGCTGAAGAACCTTCGATCCCCCACGACGAAACAACAGAAGAACACCGTCGATTCTATTTCCCCCGATCGACCCTAAATGAACGCGTATCTTGCGCTACAACCGTCGTGTTTGACGCGAAACAGTCCCTCCTGTCACTACACGTCGAGGCACTCCACCCATTCTGGAGCCACGGGATACTACTGTGCTTCCGTAAGTGTCCAGACCATCTTGCTCCGCTCCGACCTCAAGCACTGTCGCCCATCGTTCAATGAGTTTCCCTAGCCCAGGACACCAGTGACGCAACGCGACACACGGTTTCGCTAGCTACATCTGGTTCTGTTTGTCATGATCGGAACAAGGTATGTGTGTTTCTTCAAACATCCCCATAATTTTACACCACGGCGTTTTGTCATGATTGGGTTCGGAACTCAGCTGACTGATGTACTCGAGGAAGCTGCGTTTCCTTTACCGTTGGGCGGTATATAATACGCCGATCGAAAAACGTTTTTATGCGACGATGTTCGAGAATATGGAACGCGTCGCAAACTTACAAGACGCTGCGAAAACTCGAATAGATCACCCTCTTGGATGTTCACTCGACTAAAGCAGGCGTGGCTCTCATACCCATTCTCCTCGCTCCAAGTCTTTCCACAACAGGCTTTCTCCGTTCGAACTTGCTACCATTTTCGATTTCCCCGCTCACCACGCTGAGTAGGCGTGTTGAATGACCCCACTGCCTATTCCCCGTGAGATCTAGCGTCGGGGATTATCGTCGGAGAGGTGTGTGTGTTGCACATTATGATATCTACCGTCTTGTTGGGTTTGCTTTTTGACCTCGTGGGTGGCGGTTTCCCGGCCAACTGCGAAAATTTCTATTAGCCTCTCGGTCCCGTTTGACTTTCTCGATTTCTCGATTGGTTGCCCTGGTCCAAGAAACAAACTTTGGCTCCCGCTTCCCCGGCTTTGCTATTTTCTTTTTGCTCCAAGTTTTAGTTTCCCTCGGTTTGGCCTTTTCTGCCCAAAATCGTGAAACCCCCTCCCCCATCCGCGTTGTCTAAGAGTACAAGTTATTACTGATGCATTGCAGTTTGCCGGTTCGCAGATTACGTTTCGGGTTGGTCACGCGGCCCTCATTTCTTCCATCGACGTGCTGATTCCGGCAAACGTTGGTGCTCATTTTTAACTTTCTGGTCAGGTGGACACTGTAGAGCACCGCCCCCCCTCAACGTCTTTGATTGAATTACCGGTGCTGTCTCCTGCACGGTGTCCTTGAAGCTAGAGCAAGGCCATTCTTATCTATACGCCTGATTGGCCTTTGGTTTTTGAAAGCGACCTTTACGATCTTCGTTCGCATCCAAGGGTCGGCCCCCTTACACGTTCGATTCTGCGATTCAGCCCGCGAGTTCTAGTCTGTGGTCTTGACCCATTTGGAAGGGGAGATCTGCCTTTTCATTCCAATCAGGTCTAGATATGAATAAGGTATCGCCAAGGGTGCACGTTTATTTCAATACCCCTTATCTTTTTCTTTGGTCATTGTCCCCCACCCATCTGGAAACGTTGTTCGATTGCTTTGCGAACCCTCATTCGCCCCTTGTTCTTTCAGACTTTCATGACATTCACTTTGTGTTCGATTGTCCATCTCTCCCATCTGAATTCTCGAAGTTCATATCTATTGCACGCGATCTGCTGCCCCCCTCCTCATTTTGGTGTGGCTGTTCTTATCTTGTTCTTCCATGCCGAGACTTGATCCTCCTCTAAAAGTTATGGGACAGCGCACGAGGTTGGAATGGAGCGCGTCTTTCATTCTTGTGGACACTCAGCCGCGTTCGATGACCAACGCTTCCGATACACGTGCAATCCCGGCTTCACCTTCGTACGAGCGGTGGGGTTTGTGAAGAAATCTGTATCGAGTGGAGTTTACATCTCACACCGGAGTGGATGATATAGGAAGAGTGGAAAATTCGAGGGGCATGTTGCGCAATCCCCCCACTTGCGTCTCACACACGTTCGGTGTACGTCAAATTCAGACACCCATCCATCTCACTCAATGCACATTCACCATCCACTCTCGACGGTTCACTCGAATATCTGGTTAGCACCTTAATTATCAAGCGGCCTTATGGACTCTAGCCTGCGGCCTGAACTCGGCTCGAAAAGTTTTCGTTCTTTGGAAACAAAGTGGCGTTGCGAGTAGCAAAATAGAAGAAGCGGTAGAGACGTTCAAAAGGCTCCGTTCTGACCTGGATCCTTTCACACGAGTTCCTTTTCGGGGCGATCTGCGGGGCCCTTCAGGATCACCGACCAGATTCATCCGGTGCAGCAAGATGGTAGACACCCCCTTGATCCTTTGGTATCGTTGTGTATCTTTGGACCATTGGGAGATCGCCTTCAAGCCTACCAGTCCCATATCGAGTCGAGAGGCTTGGAAAGTTCAAGAGCCACCATCAAACCTGGTTAACGACGCGGCCAATACTTGATTCGCGGATCTATCTCCGGTCGAGGGTGCTCGATGTTCTCAGTTCTTGGGTTTTCGCGTACCTCCAAGTCCTCGTATGTGTACAGGTACCGAATGTCAAACGGCAACAGACGGCGGATCACCCGCTTTTTTTTATAATCATAACGCGGGCAGGTTTTCAGGCGGCAAGAAACAGACAAAAAAAAAAAGTACAATTGGTGGGCGCATTGGCGTGGCATTTTAAAGATCCTAGTCGGACGTTTGACTCTGGCTGGGCACTCGGTGAGACCCATATTTGAATGGGAGGTCCACTGAGCTTGATCACTGCTCGCACAGACGCCAACAGCGGGGCACGAGGACGCCTCGTTTCCCCGCGGTTTTTAATATTCTCTTTCCTTGGTTGACTACTACGGCCACAGCTTGACGTAGGAAACCGACACGATGGCCGGTGACAAGCTTCAAGGTTTGGGTTTCGCATCTGGGTTTTGAGTAGGCGGCCATTGGCTATGAGCTAGAGCGGCGCGCTGTATTACCCGCCTCTCGGTATCATTCCCCTGAACCAGTCCTAAAGGATCCTGGCGGCCGCACGCGCTCACTCGGGTGATCTCGCCTGTCGCCGACAATTCAGTGCTGTGGACCCCCGTCGCCGTCATGACAGTCGCCACGACCCATTTGCGATACGGATATGTCATTCGTTTTGTTGGTAGGAATCGCCCCGGCAACGCCCGCTCACAGTTCGCAATCCCAATTCTCGGGTAGTATCGTGAAGTATGTGGTACAATTCAAAAACGATCGGGTTCAGTGTGGCCTGGATTCAGAGTTCAGGGTGGTATACTCGGAATCGAAGGTGGTAAGTGGGGGTGGCGTACATGTTTCCAATTCCGCCCTCGTGAGCGCGCTCACGAGTCGCTCGGCCTATCATGGATGTCGTCGGTTCGCAACAAGCGATATCGATGAGCTAGAGCACGCACCGTGGCATTGTGGCCTCGCCTGGCGCGATCGCAGTCTCGAGCGCTGAGTGGAGCCGTCATTAATGATTTTGAGGTGTATTAGGAACTGGGGAAGTCCAGCCCAATTGAATGGCTTTACGCGTAAACTGCTTGGGTTGAGACGCCCAATCATAGTTGCGGTTTAATATCATCTCTTGTTTGTGACGGTCCGGAACGGTCTCTGCTCTGACTTCAAATATCTGGGGTTGTCCCACCGCGGCTGCAATAAACCCGCCTACGAGGTTTGAGTACCACAGCGCGTAATATTCTCTCCACTTCGTTTTTTTTCCTCGTTCGAGTGGCTGTTGATGACAGTCGGTTGTTGCAACATGGGCACGTTGCTGACTCTACCGTAATGGATTGTCATGTCATCCCTCGTGTCCAACGCGAAGGCGGGAGAATCAATTGAGTGAATGTCATCAGCTGATGGGCTGTGTGCCACGACGCCTACCTTCTCACATCACGAACGTACCCAAGTGCGGCCTAACTAGTTGGCTCGGGGACACACCACTAGAGTCCTGAGGACGCCTTATTGCATTGACTTGTCGTTGATCTAACCGCCACTATAGTTTACATACAACTTGTAGGTTTGGTGTATTCGTGCGAACTTTGGGTGGCATCCATATTCTGCACGCACACATCCCTTTTTCATTCACCTTTGGCGCGTGCAAATGACGCTGGTCCTTGTACCACGAGAGCTAGTCTGTTTCTGCTTATCGCCGACGAGAGACCACAGATACAAGCAACTGCGCACACCGAGTACCCAGTTCCCCGAATCTCGGTCTGAGAACCTCGATAAGTGTCAATGGTCTTCGGATATCAGCTCGGAGCTCCCAGGAGTGGTCTCCACTACAATTCAAGTTCGCTTCTTCCATGGCGGTAGCTTTTCATTATACGTGGAATTCAATACGGTCCGTTGTAGCGTTTTCGGCCTCGTCGTGATAGGACACACAGCCTTTCACAGTCGATGCTATTGAGTACAAAGTTGCTGAGCATGCAATTCTCGCCTCAGATGTTTCCTAAACGAAACGTACAATAAAACAGCATCACGCCGGACTACACACACACACATGATGGATGAATCGATGAATCTTGGCCCCATTTTTTCTTTTTCTGCGCAACCCACACAACGCGAGTTCGCACCACCTGATCGCTGTTCGCTACCACAGGAAACGAGGTGGATCATATCATTGCGAATGGCATTTTATACTTATATGTACTACAGATACTCACCTGCCTCGTGTCATGATGGTACCTCCGTGTGTCGGCGGTCCGCCGAACGCAAACCCCCTCTCAAGCCGTCGTCGGAAGCTGTTGACTTCGATCCGAGCGCGGAAGGAGCCGAGGTGGGCCAACAAAAGTTCCGTACTTTTCACTCGCAGCTTACGTCCAAGCGTTCTGCGTTGTCCGGAAACGGGCCTCGTGGCTACGATCGCAAGCCTTATCTGCGATTCCATCTATCTTTCATGAGATGCGCATGGCATATCTGCCTCTCCTGATCCACGAGATCAGCCTTTCCTACCGTTATCTTAAGCGTTCTAGCGTTCCGTAAGAGTGGTCGCGGTTAGTCTCAATTGAAATCAACGTGCATCCCATAGTTTGAGGTACGCATAGGCTTATTCGTAATCAAGTCGCAACTAAGTCTTGGGGTTGGACCCTGAGAATACACTTCTCAACTTAGCTCAAAATTACGATTTACGCACCTATCTGGTTAGCAGTAGCTGATATTGACTGCGACCATCAACCAGGGCGGTGAAAAGTTTCGGTCCGGGTCGGTCACATGTGTGTGTGGCCAATGATTGCCGTTGAACATTGTTATCTTCCTCGTGGTACGAGATTTAGTCAACAAGCCAAACGCGTGCTGTTAGGTGACTTGACTGAAGATCCCGCAGGGTGACTGTACTTTGTATCTCCGCGGCTTTCCATCGAAGGCCACGATAAAGCACGAAAAAGAGGTCCACTAGTGTCGCTCACTCTTCGTGAACGTGCCAAACTACTGGGTTGATAGTACTCAGGCCCAGTACAATTTACATTGTGTGATCGCGGTCCGGAACTCTTCCTTCGTTGAACATGCGAGGATGGGAAACACTCCGCCCCGTTCTTCGATCGTGTACTTCTTGAGAGCTAACCGTACACGGTTTGGATAACCTGTTTGTATCGTTGTGACGTATTGTGATTGTTTCTGTGAGTCACTTTATTCGGCGTCCTGGGGGTTGATCTTCTGTAGGGTTGACACAATGGTGTCGCAGGCCGTGGGAGCCTGCCGTGGAATTCCGGGTTCAAGATGAGAGACCGGCGAGTACGAATGTCATTTAGGATGAGATGCAAAGCGAATTGAGACGCTTCGTATATTGACTTCCCGTTGGCTTGGGTGTGATCGACCATAGCCAGCCAATTGAATCCAACAAGTCCTTGGCACCAGCTTAGGAAGGAGGTGGTCGGGGTAGCGGTACAGTCTGCGTCAATTCTGTTGGTAACGTACAAGCGAGCAGGTCGTGAATCAAAGTGTGGTTGAGGTCGCTTTTAGTATGTCATCAAGCCATGGTTGATCGCTAGCGAGAATCTGAGGTAGCGTTTCAGCGCAAGGGCCCAAGAAGAGGTAGTCCGCCTCGCTATCACCGTCACTCCGGGTGAGGTTGAATACAGCGACCGTCCCACCGTTCTCTGCAACGTCGAATGCATAACCGGCAGCAGGGTATACCTAGCGAACAGGGTCATCAGATGGTGACCAACTTGGTGGGTCCCTTCGGGACTGCGTACCGTAGACGAAGTCCCGACGACAATTGCCAGGTCAGCTTTCTGAACGATTTCGTCAATGTCCTCGAGGTGGTACGGAACCTCCCCGAACCATACGACATCTGTCAATGGTTTAGTTACCGTTAGTGCATTCCATAGTTAGCGTGGGATCTCAACCTGGTCGGAGCAGGCCACCACAGTCTGGCTGGGTGCACCTGGGCAGATCGGAGAGGGGTATATCCGGCTCTGGTCCCTGCCTCTCAACAATAATTTCCGTGCCCTCCAGCGCAGTACATATCGGGCTGTTGTGGTTTGCTTCACGATGTCCACACTGTTCGCAGATGGTGGCGAATAACCGACCGTGCATCTCAATGATCGACTGAGGTTCTGGAGTGACCTTCTCGAAGATTTTCTTCGACTTCAGAGTGATGGTAAGTTGGTCCAAAGCCCTCCGGCTGAGGCCATCGATGTTTTGAGTTATCAGCGTGAAGGACTCGACGCTGGGGCAAATCTGGCGCAACGTCTCCTTGACAGAAAGTGCCGCTATCGCCATATGGGCGGCGTTTGGTTCAGCCTTTCGCGCTCTAGGAGGGCACGCATTAGAATCACACAAGTGTGTGACGAAACACAACCCACTTCTCTCTTCTCATATGATAAAACTGCCACACACGGCTTTGATTCTCAGCGAATGCCTCAGGAGTGGCGAGACTCATTGCCTCGTACTTCCTCCACAGTCCTCCGCCATCGCGGAAAGTAGGCACACCTACAGGCAGCGGCTCGTCAATGATACGAACGGAGATGTTAATGGTTCGGAAGGCGATCACCGGAAGCGGCGGAAAGACCAGCTCCTGCAATTACGATGATGTTCTTGCTCGACTTTACCACCTCACGAAACTTGTGCATATCAGTACTGGGTCCTCCGACCGTTGTACCCTGGGATCCGACTCTGCGAGGGACGGCGAATCCTATAGCCTAAAGAGTCCGAGGCCAAGTTATTTGGTTTGGAATACAGATAAGGGCTCCGGTGGCTCTCGAACAGTGTTATCCACGCTCCCACGCTCATTGTTTCCAGACTCGCGTGAGTCGTCTGGATGTCGACAGTAAAGTCAGACAGTCCGATTGTCATTGTCGGAGCTGGATGCTTCGGGCTTTCCACAGCGTATCACCTTCTCAAAAGGGGCTTTAAGAACGTAACCGTCTTGGATCGGGCGGAGACGCTCCCCGCGAAGGACGCTGCTAGTACTGACCTAAACAAAAGTAAGGTAAAGCACCCGAGCCGCTCTTTCTAACCTCCATGTACTTTGTAGTTGTACGGTCTTCCTATCCGGACGATTTTTATACCTCCCTCGCTAAAGATGCAATAGCGGCGTGGAAGGACGAAGGCGAATGGGGGGATCACTATCACGAGTTCGCACGTCTCCCCTCTCCCTTCTCTGCCACAGCTAAACTATCGAGGCATGGTATATAACAGGACAGGCGTCTTACTCATGGGTGAACAAGAGGCGGGCTACACCAAAGCGTCCTACGCAAACGATCTTGCTCTCGGGTCTCGAATTGTGAGTCTCGAAAGCGAGGAGAAGCGGAAAGCCATTTTTGCTGGGGGTGTGGAGCTGGGCACCGCGTTTACGAGAGACTGCTTTGTGTATTTGAATCGAGACGGCGGGTGGGTGTACGCCGAGGGTGGAACCCAGCGTGCTCTAGAGAACGTCCGAGCTCTCGGCGGAACGGTCATCAGCAGGAAAGCGGTCAAGGAACTCGTCAAGGAGAAAGGAGGAACGGGCAGGGTGTCCGGCGTCCGGTGCACAGATGACTCAGTTTATTTTGCAGAGCTCGTTGTTCTGGCGGTGGGTTCGTGGACACCCTCGACCTTCCCTGGGTTGATACCCCAATCGCAGTGTCTTGCTACTGGGTACATTCATGTCTGCACTACATTTCTAGCACTCAGTTCTCCTGCCTCCACAGACACGGCGTCGTAACCATCCAACTGACTCCTGAAGAAGCAGACCTGTATCGCGAGGTCCCAGTAATATACAACCAGACCACAGGGTTATATATATTTCCGGTACGGGTTAGTGGGCGTTCTCTGGCCCCAAAAGTGTTGACTATCGTCGTGTTCCTAGCCCAATGACGAGAACATCATAAAGATGGGGATACACGGTGGTGGCTATACCCGAGGCGTCCAGATCAATCAACACAACACAATTTCGACTCCCCGTACCGCCTTGACCCACGGGGAGACAGAGGG
>Ga0307514_10001484_pt1 | contig 28376 bp, 34 predicted proteins | sample 16_EM_MG_FD_203088 | JGI IMG/M metagenome (GOLD analysis project Ga0307514, IMG submission 203088) | Populus trichocarpa ectomycorrhiza microbial communities from riparian zone in the Pacific Northwest, United States - 16_EM | ecosystem: Host-associated > Plants > Roots > Unclassified | place... | reverse complement strand
TATTATGTAGTCTGGCAGGTACCACTCTCTCATATATATTTATCGTATACCTATTGTTATCTCGTGGCATTATAAAAACTCGATGGCATTGTAAACATTTGCTTGGCAAACGGGTGGCATTATAGATAATTTATTTTACCCTCGATACCGAAGCTTTGTGGATATAACGATAAGATGCCATTGTCAAGATTAGGGAGCTGTGGGTGTTTTGCATGTGGTAACCTGACAAGCAGACATTTCAGTGGCGAATGGCGATGGGGGCTTTTGTAAGTGATGCGCCGGAAGTGAGTACGCATTTGAGGTCTCGTCCAATACCACGCCAACCGCCGTTGCCTCTTTTCCACTTACAACCCGAGGGGGATATAGATGTTTTGGTTGATTACTATGGGCATGTCTTTGGTATAGATAGGACCAGGAGCATTACTACCAGTCAACAGAAAAACAACCGCAGGATCCACCTTTGCAAACTCAAATACAATAGAACAATACTAAGCTGCTTCCAGTCTGATCGGGATCATCCGAGTCCACCATATCCTCTTCAAGCATGCCGTTATCTGAATCCTGCCTATTCCGATCTCCCAGTGCCATGACCGTACAGGTGTCATCTATAAGATCCTCAGATTCGGCTCTTAGCATGTGCTTTTCGCTTAAACAGGGCATATTTGCTGAGTTGTGGTTATACCGTAACCCCCTGATGTACTGCCTATCTAGGCTTCCTGAGTCAACCGTTTGGGGTGTCAACAATCCAATCTCGATGTAGTTAGATAGCACCATTAAGCAACAGGGGTGTTTAATCATGTGAATTATTTGTTGACAGCCCCCAAGAAGAGATGTACCGGTATAGAGTTATGTGGCAGCAGTATAGCTTATAAGAATGGTTAACTGGGGGTTGGTTGGAGGGTTGGAGGTTTGATGTTGGGGGGTTTGGGTTTGACTGGCGGGTTTTTGAGGTTGGCGAGTTGGCGGTTGGCGGTTGGAGTAGCAGGTTGGAGAATTGGGCGGGAGAATTGAAGAATTGGAGATTCAATTGGTGAATGAACTACAAATCGATATGATTGGCGATTAGTCTGGTTGGCACAAGCCCTCGTAGAGGGTTGGTCGCCAGGCTGTATCGTGATATGTAGATCCCGCTAGTATCTTAGCCCCGCCGTCGTTAGACAAATGCGGGGAACAACGACAACAACCCGCAACACGCAACACAACGCAACACAACAACACTATCCCTTTGATCGTGATATTTACATATAAAACCATGGCAGAAGTACTAGGTGCGGTCGCAAGCGCGGTGGCTGTGGTTGAAGTTGCTGGCAAGGTCTGGTCAACTGGCTGGAAATACTATCAGGTAAGAATTACCCAAAGAAATTTGAGCCGCAATCAGTAGTAAATAATTTTATATGGGGTTAGGATGCAAAGAATGCCCAATCCGAGATGAATGACTTTATGAATAGCATTACGGCTCTGCAAACTGCATTTCAGCAAGTTACAAACTTGGCGAAAGGTCCTGGTGCCTCCAAACTGATTGCATTGAAGCCGCTCCTCGAAAGTAGCTCTTTGGAACTTGAGAAGGAGTTTAACCGAATTCTTCAGATTTTACAGCCAGGGTTGAGACAAAAGACAAAGAAAAAACTACTGGGACAGAGCTTGAAGTGGCCATTCCAAAAGGCGGATGTGGAACAAATTCTTCAGTTACTTGAGCGGCATAAATCAGCTTTGACTTTTGCCATGAATTCTGACCAGATGTAAGAGCCTATCTCCGCTAGAGTCATAGTATATGCTGATATCTATATTATAGGACGGCTGTTATTCAAATTGACAATCGAGTTGAGGAAAGTGTCCACTATTGATCCGTGCCGGTGATACACATAAACCCACTTAGTACTAGTACTAATTAGTGGTACGTATACAGTCACTGCAACAAAGCACAAATATTGCAAAGTTACCATGCGCTGAAGGTGCTGCCTATAACGACTGGCTCCGCCAACATGAGGATCATTGTTTGCAAGATACGCGAGTAGAGCTCCGTAAGCAGATTATGGACTGGTGTCATGATCTGAACAGCAAATGCATCTTCTGGCTTAACGGAATGGCTGGGACTGGCAAATCCACAATTTCTCGCACAATTGCTCAAGAGCTTGCAGAAAAGAAAAGACTGGCAGCGAGTTTCTTTTTTACCCGAGGCAAAAAGGATATCAGCCACTCTCGCATGTTCTTCACAACTATTGCTGCCCAGCTTGCAAACAGTTTACCAGTACTCCGAACACCCATCTCAGACGCCATCGGCAACAATCCTGACATCTTCAAACAAGGATTACGGGAACAATGGAACCAACTCATTCTTAATCCTTTAAAGAATGCCCCTACTCAATCAATTCAACTGGTTGTAGTAATTGACGCACTCGATGAATGTGACAGCATGCAAGACATCCAATTAATTCTCCAGCTACTTGAGGAAGCCAAGGACCTCAAGACAGTTCGGATCAAGATTTTCCTTACCAGCAGACCAGAAATCCCCATCTTTGATGGATTCCGCCAGTTATCTGGTGAAGCGTATCAGGATTTTATACTCCATAATATCCCACTTGATACAGTTAATGCAGATATATCTACTTTCTTCCTGCAAAAGCTGTCGCCACTGAAAGCCAAACATGGGCTAGGGACACCATGGCCAGATGAGGGAATTATTGAACAATTGGTGGAAAGGGCAGCTGGGCTGTTTATCTATGCTGCAACAACGCTTCGATTTATTGAAGATGGCATCGATGGTCCTGAAGAACAGCTCTCTTTAGTTCTTCATGCAACCAAGTCATCCCGGTCAATAACGAAGCATCTTGATGGCCTATATGCAACACTACTCCAACACTCAGTTCTTCGAAAATGGGATTCTCAAGAGTGTGAACAATTAGCAGGACGGTTTAGACAGGTGGTTGGATCCATTGTGATAATGTTTAATATTATGCCAGCTAGAAATCTAGCACAGCTGCTCCAAATACCATTCAAAATGGTTTCCAGAACTCTAGACTCTTTGCGTTCTGTCCTCAACGTCCCAGAAAATGAAAGCCAGCCTGTCCGATTATTTCACCTATCCTTCCGTGACTTCCTACAGGATTCTCAGAGGTGCAGTGATTCTCGATTTCAAATAGATGGGAAAGAGAGACATACCAGCCTATTTCGAAATTGTATGGAGCATATATCTCAGCTTCAGGAAAATATGTGCGATCTTTGGGGGCCAGGAGTTTTGATTACTGAGATTCCCGATGATACGATACAAAAAAGCATTCCACTACACATCCAATACGCATGCCGTTACTGGCTTGATCACTGGCGACTTGGGAATCCAGTGGAGGAAGACATCAAGGCTATTCGGCAATTTCTTGAACAACACCTGCTGCATTGGTTGGAGGGACTTAGCTTAATCGGAGAGGTATCAAATGGAGTTCATATGATAATAGCTCTAGAGGAAATACTATCTGTAAGTTTCATTGTTTATTATTTTGTACAGAGAACAGTATTGACCTACAATAGGGACAATTGGGGGACTACGATCTAGGATTGTTAGAGCTTGCATATGATGCCAAACGGTTTGTGTTGCACATGAGGTCAATTATTGAGATGGCACCTCTTCAGGTCTACTATTCGGGACTTTTGTTTAGTCCAGGATCAAGCCTGATTCGAGGGGGATATTTAAAAAATATCCCTTGGGTTACTATGGAACCCAAGGTGGCAGATGTGTGGAGCTCATTGATACAGACACTAGAAGGCCATACTAGTGGTGCCTATTCGGTTGTGTTTTCACCCGATGGAAAGCTTATTGCCTCTGCATCCTCGGACAATACGGTCAGATTATGGGATGCATCAACAGGAAAGCAATGTGAAGTTTTGGAAGGCCATACTAGTGGTGCCTATTCGGTTGTGTTTTCACCCGATGGAAAGCTTATTGCCTCTGCATCCGGGGACAATATGGTCAGATTATGGGATGCATCAACAGGAAAGCAATGTGAAGTTTTGGAAGGTCATACCAATTGGGTCACTTCGGCTATGTTTTCACCCGATGGAAAGCTTGTTGCCTCTGCATCCGAGGACAAAACTGTCAGATTATGGGATGCATCAACAGGAAAGCAATGTAAAGTTTTGGAAGGTCATACTGACTTGGTCAAATCGGCTGTGTTTTCACCTGATGGCAAGCTTGTTGCCTCTGCATCCTTTGACAGAACGGTCAGATTATGGGATACATTAACAGGAAAGCAATGTGCAGTTTTGGAAGGTCATACCTATTGGGTCAATTCAGCTGTGTTTTCATCCGATGGAAAGCTTGTTGCCTCTGCATCCACAGACGAGACGGTTAGATTATGGGATATATCAACAGGAAAGCAATGTGGAGTTTTAGAAGGTCATAACAACGCCGTCAGTTCGGCTGTGTTTTCACCTGATGGAAAGCTTGTTGCCTCTGCATCCCACGACAACACGGTCAGATTATGGGATACATCAACAGGAAACCAATGTGGAGTTTTGGAAGGTCATAACAGGATTGTCAATTCAGCTGTGTTTTCATCCGATGGAAAGCTTGTTGCCTCTGCATCCACAGACGAGACGGTTAGATTATGGGATACATCAACAGGAATGCAATGTGGAGTTTTGGAAAGTCATACCCGCACTGTCAGTTCAGCTATGTTTTCACCCGATGGAAAGCTTGTTGCCTCTTCATCCTACGACAGCACGGTCAGATTATGGGATGCATCAACAGGAAAGCAATGTGAAGTTTTGGAAGGTCATACCGGCTTTCTCAATTCAGCTATGTTTTCACCCGATGCAAAGCTTGTTGCCTCTATACCCTACGGCATCACGGTCAGATTATGGGATACATCAACAGGAAAGCAATGTGGACTTTTGAAAGGTCATACCTGGATTATCAATTCGGCTGTGTTTTCACCCGATGGAAAGCTTGTTGCCTCTGCATCCGACGACAAAACGGTCATATTATGGGATACATTAACAGGAAAGCAATGTGGAGTTTTGGAAGGTCATACCCGTGAGGTCAATTCGGTTGTGTTTTCACCCGATGGAAAGCTTGTTGCCTCTGCATCCTGGGACAGAACAGTCCGATTATGGGATACATCAACAGGAAAGCAATGTGGAGTTTTGGAAGGTCATATCAGGCCTGTCAATTCAGCTACGTTTTCACCTGATGGAAAGCTTGTTGCCTCTGTATCCCGGGACTACACGGTCAGATTATGGGATACATCAACAAGAAAGCAATGTGGAGTTTTGGAAGGTCATACCGATTTTGTCAATTCAGCTGCGTTTTCGCCCAATGGGAAGCTTGTGGCCTCTGCATCCTCTGACGGAACGGTCAGATTATGGGATACTTCAACAGGAAAGCAATGTGGAGTTTTGGAAGGTCATACCCGGTATGTCAATTCGGCTGTGTTTTCACCTGATGGAAAGCTTGTTGCCTCATCCGGGGACAAAACGGTCAGATTATGGGATACTACAAAAAAAAAAACCATTGAAATCATAGAAACTCATGACACCATCAACCTTATGAAGTTTTCTAACGACGGAATGCATCTACATACGAGTCACGGCCTACTGCAGCTCAAGTCATCCCTTCACAATGGCAGCAATCGGGAACTAGCACCCACGTTTACTCATTCCCTGTATGTTGCTGATCGATGGATCACATGCAACATGAAGAAATTACTCTGGCTTCCTGTTGACTACCGGCTATCCTGCTCTGCAGTAAATGACACTGCCAACCTTCTTGTCATTGGGTCTCCCCGCGGCAGAGTTACTTTCATATCTATTGATTTTACCGCTCTCCCGATTGCATATCTCCAGCCATCTGTTGACGTTGCTGTCATAGCAGGTAAGGGCTTCCTTCTTCCTTGGACTTAAAAGCTTTGATCGACTAATTCACCGGTTGGTGTATTTCAGGTGCAAGTTAAATCATGGAACCGCTGTTTGGGTATGGTAGGCTAGGCATTTAGGGAGGCTCATATGAACCAAAAGCAAATTCTAAGGGATATTAGTTATCTTGTAACCAGATGATCGGAAGCTATCATCAAAGTCTACAGATCATAGCACATATAGTTCTCTTTACATTTACAAACGGTCTATAGCCATTAATTGGAACTAAGAGTAACTAATTATCTCAGGAAGTGACCGTAAGAAGCCTATTGCAACAGACCTGGAATACTGCTGAACAGAACAGAGACTATCTTGCAGCTATAGACGGTCATAATTGGAAGCTGGGGGGCGTTGAACATCCCTACTAAATTATAGAAATACCGTATATAGTGCCCATGGGAGAACCTATTGGATGGTTAATCCTACTCGTGGCTTTTCGTTATGGTAATGTGCTTTATTTCTGCTACGGTAACTCACTCCAGTCTTTCCCGCAGCTCCTATCCCCCACTACCAAGACCCACCCGGGCTAGTCTCAGTATATACTTCCCAGTTTGCAGTTACGCAGAATTGGCCCTTTTGTCCATAATGAGCTCTCAGTATCTGCTCGTTTGAGCTTACAAGTGGTATTGGAGAGTATAACCTCTAGGACAAAACGTGGCCAGGTTTGCCTAGTCACCGATGGTATACTGTACACCAGCAAGTGGGGACTGTGTATTATGAGAGTTGGAGCCTATTCGGTCTCCCACTCTAATCTATAATTGGAGAGTATAACCGCTAGGAAAAAACGTGGCCAGGTTTGCCTAGTCACTTAATGGTATACTGTACACCAGCAAGTGGGGACTGATAGAACCCGTGTTCCCTGTATTCTGATGATGGTCTCCCACTCTAATCTATATACATGTCTCCGGGAGGTTGAATTTGGTAGGTTAGGGAAAAATGAGACTCGGGTTTCTTTTTTGAAACATAAAGTATGCGTAGCAACAGAGGGTCATAACCTGATAGATCCCGTGTTCTCTGTATTCTGATGCTTGGAGCCTATTCGGTCTCCCACTCTGATCTATATACATGTATTCCGCCAAGCCTGCCATCATAGCCTACCATCATAGACTACCCATTGGGGTGGTGCTATCAGGGGACTAGCTGGTTTACTACCCAAACGGGAAATCTACACTTTAGCCCTCTATGATTCTTGGCGCCAGAACGTCGAACTGACGTCACAGGAACCCTACAAAAAAACAGGCCTTCATGACGGCTGAGCCAGTGGGAAAGAAACTTGTAAATGGGGGAAGAGGTAGACGTGCCAGTATATATATACCGAAAAGAGAGTTCTTCCAACACACTAAGACCTTAATATCCAAAAAAAAAAAAAAGGTAACCAAGCCTCCCTCCCTCCTCCGCGCACTCTCGGGACCTAACTGACTGCCCCAACGACCCTCACCAGCCATCACCCATACACACTACGCACCCCCCAAAACACAACAAGAATGCACTCCCAACGCCCCGGGGCCCAATCCCCCCCTCCCGGCGCCCAAAAACCATCCCAGGGCCGAGAAGCCCCGAGCGCAGGACACATGCAGGGCTCAGACAGCCAGCAGAAAAATGAATCTGAAGAGAGGAGGATGAGTGAGGGATTGGCGAGGCTGGAGAGTAATCCGAAGGGTGGAGGGCCGTTGGAGAGGTTTGTGGTGGAGAAGACGGGGACGATGTTGGGGATGGGGACAGGGAGAGAGGAGGCATAGAGCGTAGAGGGAGGGGGGGAGGGGATGTTGGGGGGGAGATATGCCGTAATTGGTAAGCACGACAGTTATTTATGAATGTTCTATAACTGCCTTCACAGCGTGGAATACTATTAGCCAATTGGCTTTCATGTATAGATAATAGCAGTTACATGTGGCAAGTAAACATATCAGTCTAAACTTTGTGGCATATATACCAACATAACCGCACTCACCATTGAACTCTGTTGCCAACTCTACAAGAGGCCAGTGCCACCAGACTGATCACCGAGTGACTGTTCACGTAAGAATCTCATGTAGGAAATAGTAAAAACGAATCCTCGTAATGTACAGCAGCCAACAAAGCCAAAGTCAAGCAAGCATCATCCTCAAACTCCCAATAAAAAGGAAAAAACTAAAGGCCCATGACTACTTAAGTACCCCCATCCCACTATCTCCCACAACCATTATCCCTGCAAAAAACTACCCACTCGCCTCCGCAGTCCCAACCTGTGGCACCTGCTCAGCCTTCTGACACCCCGCACACCCACATTTCCCTGGTGGACAGGTACACACGCCCTCATTCCCTGCACAAGTACACGTGGTCTTCTCCTGCCCCTCAGACACCCCTCCCTCCTTCTGCGTATTCTGCTTCTTCAACTCCGCCAACCTCTTCGCCTCATTATGGATATCCACAACTTGCTTCGCCCCCGTAGCATAAAAGTCCCTGATCTTCTTCCCTGTGGGAGTATTGAGTGCAGTTTCAAAGTAGTGGGTGAGAGCGTTTTGGGTTTCCTTAAGCTTGTCAGTGACGTGGTATTGAGCATCATAGATTTTGGCTTTTTCGGTGGCGTGGAATTTAGCGTCGAGGGAATTCAGGAGCGAGGTGAAGCGGGTTGTGATTCCGGCTTTTTGGTCGAATTCGATACCTATAACGGGGAAAAGAGGATGTGAGCAAGAACTTAATGTGTGAAGAAGCTCATGAGGCGGTTTGGAACAAAGTTTATGCTATTGCCCCCCAGGGAGGGAAACACGGGAGTTAGCACTCACCCTTCTGTAAAGCAGTGTCACCAACAGCATACCCCGCGCTCAAATATTCAGCCAAGATAGCACTTTTCGGCTTATCCTCTTGTCTGGGGCCACCTTGCTCTTCGGTGTATGTGGCGCCGAAATTTGGCTCATCTTCGTTACCCGTGGTGGTTCGACCGCCCGCGATCTCCTCGAGGGTGGGGGCAGCTTCGACGTGCACACTGTTTCCGCCGAGGCGGGTTTGGTCGAGGAGGAGGGCAGTTTTGGCGGCAGAACTGCGCTCGAAGGTCACGGTTGCAGACTGGGGGGCGCCGGGGATCGCGGAGGTGGGGGAGAGGGAGAGTTTGCTGATTCTGCCACAGAAGGAGAAAAAGTCTCGGAGCTCTTGGGTGGTGGTGGTGGGAGAGATGTTGGAGACGTGGACGGTGGTGGTTTCAGGCATGGCTTAAGATTTTGTATGTCAGTGGTAAAGTGTTGTGTGTAATGAAGAGGTATTTTTGTATCGGATTTGTGTGTAGAGTGAGGGGAACAAGTACTGAGTAAGAAGAGGGGGGAGTCATATATATATTCTCGCTCTACTTAGGTACGAGCCCGAACTGCTCACTTCAGCAACTTAGCATCCCATCGTACGTTAAACGGCCCTCATTCTAGTAGCATCCATCTGTATGACACATAATCCTGCCGGTCGGCCGCATGCACGCACGCCGAGACGTTTACGCTGCCTTGGTTTCTTGTGAGAGGCCGAGGCCTACTCCATCCTGTCTGGACGCCACATTGCCATGGGGTTGTGTGATGTCATGCGGGCACCTATGACGAAGCCTGTGTGGCTGGCTCCGGCTGGGCAGCATGTGAAGGTGAGGCGTAGCTACGATCCACATCTAGGCCAAGCAAATCACTATCGTCTGGAAAGACTGCGTAGATCGCCGTATGCATTCACGCTCTGGTTGACAGGTCTTGAATTTTTTTTCCCTTAACCAAACAGAAGAAATAAAAGGAACCCGATGGAAATTTAAACAACAGGAACAATGAAAGCCAGCCTAAAGTCAAAGGGAAAAGACACAATTATGACAAAGCGAGAACTCCCTTACCCGACCAAATCCACACGATGGAAATCAAGCCTGCAAGTATCCAGGTGATGGCGGAAGTTGCTATTACCTCATGTCCCAAATTCTGTTGCAGTAGGACTTGATTCAACTTTTTTTATATTCATGTGATTGGCATTCCAGTACACCCGACCCAAATACCCTATCCCATCTACTTCTTAGCAGCAGCCTCCGCATCGGCCTTCTCAGCCTGCCTCTTCGCCCTCTTTCCAGCTTGCCTGTGGTTACTCCTGGCAAGCCTGAGCTCCCTGTACTTGGATGGGGCTTCCCTCTCCTCATCAGCGATCTTGCGCTCAGTGACGGCGTCGGCATATGGAGCAATGGGGAAGGTGGAGGGAACAACGGTCTGGACAGCGGCAGCGAGGTCCTCAGCGCTGGAGTCACCCTTCTTTGGCTTGCCGAGCCTGCGGGGGAAGAGGATGAGTTTCGACTTGTAGGCCTGGAGACGTTCGACGTTGGCGGTGAGGGTTGGGACGGAGTGGTTGACACGACGGTGATCCACGGAGATACCGATGGTGCGGGCAAAAGCGGGGGCGATCTTAGCAGCCTGTACATCATTGTTTTAGCATTTATCTAGCCCCATGGGTATTTCATATCCGTCGTACCCTCAACTCCTCCAAGGTGAAGCCCCTGCCTGCACGGACACGGCGGTTGTACTTGATTGTTGGGCATCGAACAACTGGTCTCAACTTGTCGGCTGGACGAGGAGCAACGGCAGCAGCCTTGGTAATCCTGGCGTTCCTCCTGCGGAGCTTACGGCCAGGCTGGTCAAAGTGAGTGCGGACACGAGTCTGCCACTGCTTTCGGAAGTGGTTGTTGGGGATTTGCTGTGAAGTTGAAAATTGATGTTAGTGACAATTTTCAATTACCAGAGTCTCAGCAGCCCAAATAGCCCCGAATCCAATATTTCCCCCCCCCAAACATGCTACTTCTCCCCAGGTTGCTGCTCTCCCATCCCAATTTCCAGAAAATGAAAATTTGGTAAGTACCTGATTGTGCTTGATGGCCATTGCGTCGGTTGGGGAGTGTCGTCAAGGGGCGGCGTCGTGAGTATCCGATATTCTTTTTTGGTGCATCAACTCACGATAGCGCCTCATCTGTGTGAACGCAGTCGTGGGCACTAGGGTTAAGCCACGAGTATGCCCTTATCAGATCTTAGATGCCAAGGCAAGCCTCGATTACGTACAAGTAGGTAGCCTGTACTAATAAGTATGCAACCTTCTGCAGATGCACGACCCGACTTCATGCTGTACCTAGGTTGTATAGTCTCTGCACCAGAACCCTCGGCTGTAGATATCCACAATTGTAGAGTACTCAGTACATGCATCAAATCCCTGACAAGACTCACATTCCAATATCATACCATATCAGGTAGCCCATTGCCAAACTACATAAGCCCCCAATCTCAAACAAAGTGCCCTCCAGAGGCCCTCGCCCTAACAACAACAAGGGAACCAATGCCCCCGCATTCTTTAAAAACGCCCCCACAGCATTATGATATAAAACGCGAAGCATCCTAGCTCACAAATCTCCCCACATCTCCACATGATAGCGATAGGTATCCATGGCATCACCCAGATGCCCTTGCCTGGTGGGTCCACATGTGCGAAAACGCCCAGATGGGCAGACATTAATATACTTACGGATATGTAACCGAGAAAGCTTTCCCAGAAGTGTGAGGGCAGAAATACCCAACCTTGAGTCGACCAGTTAGAATCATTTTATAGCTATCGTGCCGGATAAAATGCTTCTCTAGTCTGGCGGGCACCGGCCTTTCGTATCGCATCTCTCTATTTTACCAAGGGTGTAATATAGAGGCTGGGCACGAGAACATGGCATCTCTGTTGTTTCAGGTATGGCTACTGGGGAGTTGAGTGAAAGGTACTTTTTTTGCAGCTATGAGTCAGGAAGCTTAAACACAACTCAGGCCGACGAGAAACCATAGCTTTGAATTTTTTCTGCAGAAGTTTTGCAGCACAGCCCTCGACCAACTATCTTCATATCTTATCTAACTTTCAAGATGAGTTTAGCTATGAACAATTCGGAGTTTGGTGAGCCAGAAGACGTTCGCGGTACGTAGACTACCTTTCTCTCCGTAATTCCACTTCCCCACTACCAAATAAACAGCTTCTAAACTCCTTCACAGTCGTCAGCCAGGACCCTCTCATCCCACCGCAGCTGCTTCAGCACGAGATTCCTCTGGTATGTGATTCCCGTTCATGTGTTTCTTACTCGGCAATTACTGACTCTCCCGCTCTCACAGCCACTAGAGTCCAAGAAAACCGTCATCCAAGGGCGCCGGGACGCCATCAGTGTAATAGCCCAGAGCTCAGACCGTCTGCTCGTCATAGTCGGACCCTGCAGTCTCCACGACCCTGAGGCTGCCCTTGAGTACGCCAGGAAGTTGCTTGAAGTCAAGGAGCGCCTTAAGGATGACCTTGTCATTATTATGCGAGCCTACCTTGAGAAGCCAAGGACAACAGTTGGCTGGAAGGGATTGATCAATGACCCTGATATCGATGAGAGCTTCCAGATTAACAAGGGATTGAGGATTTCTAGGAAATTGTTCGTGCAACTGACTGAGTTGGGTATGCCAATTGGAAGTGAGATGTTGGATACCGTTTCCCCACAGGTATAGCCCCATTCCCGGGGACGAAAATTAATTGCTAACATAGTACCTTCCCCTGGTGTAGTTCCTTGCCGATTGTCTCTCCCTCGCCGCTATCGGTGCCCGCACCACCGAATCCCAACTCCACCGTGAGCTCGCCTCTGGTGTCTCCTTCCCTGTTGGTTTCAAGAACGGCACTGACGGCTCTCTCGCCGTTGCCGTTGATGCCTGTCTCTCTGCATCTTGCCCCCACCACTTCATGGGTGTAACAAAGCAAGGCCTTGCAGCCATCACTCGTACCACCGGTAACGAACATTGCTTTGTGATTCTCCGCGGTGGCAGCAAGGGCCCCAACTTCGACGCTGAGAGCATCAGAGTCGCTAAGGAGGCGCTTAAGAAGAAGGGTCAGAGGGAAGTGTTGATGGTTGACTGTAGCCATGGAAACTCCCTTAAGAACCACAGGGTATGCCTCAATTCCGAATCTAAATTTAGTACTCCAATTCGTTTTGAGATTTAATACTTCTTGGGTAGAATCAACCCAAAGTCTGCGAGAACATCGAATCGCAAATCCGCGGTGGCGAAACTGCTATCGTCGGAGTCATGATCGAGTCCAACCTCTGTGAGGGCCGACAAGATGTCCCCGCCGAGGGCAAGTCCGGACTCAAGAAGGGTGTCAGTATCACAGATGCCTGCGTTGACTGGGATAGCACTGTCGTCATGTTGGACGGATTGGCTGCTGCTGTTAGAGACAGGAGATCCCTGCTCAAGAGCCCGAATGGCACGAAGAGGAAGGCTGCGGCATGATCAATATATGGAGCTGAAGCTAGGGTGCTCTGTTCGGGATACCCCCCTATCGTCTATCTTCCATTTTTGACAGTTTTGTTATGAGAGAGAGTAGTTTGCATGCGTTAAATTAGGTAGAAAAAAAAAAGGGAGTGTTGTGGTTTGGGAGTGAAATTTGGGATATCGTGGGATATACAGCAATGATGATACCTCCAGATCTTGGAATAAGCTGTGTTGAGGAAAGAGTAGCGTAGAAGAAAATAAGTCACTAATAAACAAAAGAGGGGAAATCCCGTCAAGGCCGCATCTAACCGTGCCGGATGTATCTGTATCCATAAAAATTTATTATGTTGTATTGTATGCATGCTGCTGCGTTGGGTATATATGTATAAAGTATGCTATAAAAGTACAGCTCCTCAAGGTCTATGTTATTACTCCCAATCTACCCAGACCCAGCTCGTCGCACACCCTGCTCCAATACACCTAATCCTTGCCTTCTTACCTTCGCCCCCTAGGATCTCGACCTCCCTCAGAGGAACTACATCCTTATTCCGTTCCACCTCCCCACAATTCCCATGTTCGCCCCAGCCCCAGGCAACTAGCTTGTCCCATCCATTCTCTTCAACCACAGCAATGACATGCTCGCTTCCCACGGCCATCATTTTCACCCCGGTTAGTCCCTGGGGTGGTAATTGGCCTTTATCACTTCTTCCCCAGGCAACAATCTCACCGATGTCTTTTAGAATGTATACCCCGTTCCAGGAGGCTTGGATATCCACGTACCCTGTGCAAGATGGGGGCATGTTCTCATAGACTCCCCATTTTGTTGTTGGTAGACCTAGATGAACTAATCGATCTCCGGGGGCAGAGACGAGGAAGGTAGAATGTTGGGTACATACTGCCTTAAATACAGGGAAGGGATCTTTGGGAAATGGTGAGATAGCTCTTGGGGTAGGGGTAGTCTTGGGTACGGAGATATTATCAATGGGATGGTGGAGTTGCCTTTTCCGAGAGACGCCCCAGCCAAAGCAGGCTCCATCGTTGAGGACAGCAATGACATGCATGATGGAGGATGTGAGGGAAGTAACATGTGTCCCTTCTGGAGGGAAATTGGGGATTTGATGGAGTGTCGTCCCTGGAATCGCAGGGTTCAGGGTATCGCCCCCACCGGGGGGCCGCGGAGCAGTGGTTAATATACCTGGGCCGAGCCCAAGCTCACCCTTAGCACCAGCCCCACAGGAGAATACCCTTTTCCCATCTTTGGTAGCGAGGATAGTGAACTCCCACCCTGCGGTGATGACACCCCATTGGGTCGACTCGGGAGAGGGGTTAGTGACTCCTTCCGGTGGGGGGGGATCAGGAAGGCGGCAGAATGCGCCGAGGGATTGAACGGAGTTAGGGAAGCCGCATTGCCCCGAGTGATTGAGGCCGACAGAATATGCCTCGCCGGTGGGAAAGACGAGGAACGTGTGGTTCCCGCCGGGGATGATGGATGATGGTGGGGAGGAAGGGGGTGGGGTGGGGTAGAATTTACAGAGGGTGGGGGTTGAGACGTCGGTGGAGTGGGCAAGGGAGAGCTGCGAGTTGCCGTTGGAGCCGAAGGAGTAGGGGGGCATGGTTTCGGAGATAGAGCGGTTGTGTGATACGAGAACACCTAAGCCATGTTAGTAGAGATGTTCAGATGAGTCTGGTTGTGTTTGGTTATTATTAGTAGGACGACCTCCTTCATCGGCAGACTACCTACTCACAATTGTTGTGATGATTGCTGGTCATCGTAATCGTGATCTTGGCGAAGTGTGAATGCCGGGATAATGCAGGGCATGCCCTAAGCATGGCGTCTTGGCCGACCCACAACCAACCTCAACACCACAGTCCTACATGTACTAGGTAAAAATAATTCACAACATTATATCGAATCGACAACAGCCGACCCAACGACCCACCCCACCTAACACCAGCCGACCGATTGATCAAACATCACAACCGCAATCATGTCTACACAAACCCTAACCCAGAGCGTTCAGTGCTTCGGCAAGAAGAAGACGGGTATGGAGATCCCTTGTTTGTTGGGTTTGAGTTTGGTTTGGGAAGAGGACGGAAGGATAGCGGGGGAGAAAGAGTCAAAATCAAGGAGTTATACGGCAGGCGTGAGGGGACAGTGTTGAACCTGCAAACAGAGATGAAACTTGGGCGTGATAGTTCAGGGGATGGGAACTTATGAACCACGTGTTATTGCAATTAAGGGACCATTTCGGCTAACATGTGTATTTCTCTTTGTTTAGCCACCGCTGTCGCCCACTGCAAGGTTCGCAATACATGCAGAAGGAATTGAGGAAAGGGACAGGAGCATGGCTGACTTTCAATCAATAACTTAGGCCGGCCGTGGTCTCGTCAAGGTCAACGGGTCTCCTCTTGCCCTCGTGAAGCCAGATATCCTCCGATTCAAGGTCTACGAGCCCCTCCTCATCGTTGGACTTGAAAAGTTCGCCAACGTCGATATCCGTGTTCGTGTCACTGGTGGTGGTCACACTTCCCAGGTGTATGCCATCCGTCAAGGTACGCAGATTGGGTCCATCAGCCCCGATTGGTCAGGTCCCATGTTGCTCTGGTGCACATGGGCAAAGGAGGCAAAGGATTTGGATCAGCTATATATGCTAATTCTCACGGCAGCCATCGCAAAGTCCCTCGTTGCCTACTACCAGAAGTACGTCGATGAGCACTCCAAGAACCAGCTCAAGCAAGCCTTGACTCAGTACGACCGTACCCTCCTCGTTGCCGACAACAGGCGATGCGAGCCAAAGAAATTCGGTGGTCCAGGTGCCCGTGCCAGGTACCAAAAGTCTTACCGTTAAACAGCCAAATCAAATTACGAATCAAAAGAATCGTTGTTTCATTGTTTGGGGTCTCCATTTGGTCTTGTTGTTTATCGAATCTCATTACATCTTTCCCACACAATCCACCATCATCCCTCCCATATTTATCCTCCTTCAGCCACCGCCGTAGGATCTCAAAACCCACAACCTTGCGGTTCCTTGCTTCTATTGCCCCACATGTTTCAGAGCCGGAAGAGTGTGGGGGGGGCGTAGGTGAGCTGTGTAGTAGTTGTGTAGTAGTGTGTGTGTTGCGGGTAGGAATGGCCATGATATCGCCAGGTTAGGGTCGTTCGAACCGGCCGTCGTTTCTTTTCATCAAATTAAACCTGTTTGTACTGGCATAGGGGTTTCTGTATTTCTTTTTAAGTCCTTGTTTTCCCTTTCTTGACCGGTTTTTCGGGTAGCCAAAAATATACTATACAAAAAGGATCTTGGGACCATGATCGACATGATATGCATGATTCTAGGCTTTTCTTTTTTTTCCTGGCGTGATTTCCAGGCGTTTATCTGTGAGTTATGGAGGGCAACTTACCCTCAGGGGATGTGGCCAGATGCATGTACTCAGTACAGGTGGCAAGGTAATCTCTCAACTGCCCAACAAAACTATTCAACTGCCCCACTATGGAGCCCCCCGCAACTTCATTTGCCCAACCTGAAGCCAGCCTTCTCACTTGTATTCTTTTATGCAGGTGGGTGTCCAGTGAGGCTCTCCTGGATACTGATGCGGAGCCTCAGACAGCTTCTACAAGTACCTCATATTGTTTTGGCAGTATATCAGGTAGCAATATCTAGATGAGCTGTGATTCGTGAGTAACTCTGAGCATTTGTTTATTTCTTAACGTCATGATTACCGCGTTACACTCTGGCCTTCCGATTGCATTCCTGATTGGTCCTTGGACTGGGATCAGGATCTTATACATAGACTGACTGTTTCAATTCCTCACACTACAGTCCCCTTCAGGGGCGCTGCTAGAGTAGCAAGAAACACATTGTACTGGAGAAACGCAGAGTCGATAACATACTATCATTTGCTTTTATCTAAAAGCAAACTGTGAGTACTTCCGTAATCTATCCTGTTTTGGGCCTGGCCCTTGGAGATCCCGCTTCGACAGCCGAGGAACATGCAGGTAATATGTAGAGTACAAGTACAGTACTCCAAGTACCTACCACCAGCTAATTAGACATCAAGAGCCGACGGCTACTCCAGGTCTTCTGGGTGGTGTGTGTTAAACGCTCAAACTCAGCTCAGAACAACGCTAGGTATCGATAGTATCAACAACAGATAATATCGTTCATCGGGAAGTTATCCCCAACGCACATCCCCATCTAGGCACGCACAGATACGAGAGGTAATTACAATGACATCTCCCGGAGCTCCCTCACCTATCCCTCCCGTGCAACCAGACTACTCTCCCATGGGCTCTACTCCCCCTCCGGTTCCTCCTCCGGTATTCCCACTCCCAACATCCACCGCCCGTCAGAACCTTATCCTGGCTTTGCGGTACGGAATCTCTGCGAAAGAATACGCTGCTCTTCGAAAGACTCTCAAATTCCGAGCGCCGAGTGCTATCTCCAGCTCGGTGCCGTCTCGACGGGAATTCGACGCTGTGATAAAACAAGCTGCTGCCCGGAGCAGTGTAAGCAGTGTAGAGCCTGGAGAAACAACTCAAGATGTGGAGGATTATGACTTCCTACCGAGTGCAACAAGGGCTGCTGTTCGAGTTTTCTTGTTGACAAGAGTAGGATTGGGTGCATGGGGTGCAATTGAAACATATCTGCAGAAGAGGAAGGGCATAGTGTGAGTTTCCATCGCCTATGGAGTCGAAACAGCCAACTAATCTTTTGGTAGTGTTTCCCGCCCTAAGCATCGGCGGTTCCGGTCCCCTGCGACCCAGTCTGGACTCTCCCTAGCTCTCCTAGTTTTTCTCCACCGACTTCTCTCTCGTTTCTTTACAACATTGCGGTCGAACCTACTCCTGCCAAGTGCTCGTACATTCCGCAAGCGGCATCCCAAAGCTACAATGCTCCTGGCGTCGAGGATTTCGCCAGCCTTGGGTGCGAGCTTAGCTGGCCTTGCACTCGCGATTCATCCAGAAGGAGAGGCAAGGAATGGGGTTGCAGTGTGGGTGGTCTGTAAAGCTCTAGAATATGCATTCAATTTAGCAGAGGGAAGGCAGATATGGGGAGAAAGACCTTGGGTATGTACATTTCCCCTAAATGACCCTGTATTCGTGGTGAAGAATAAAATAGCTAATAAGAGACGATATCTTATGGACATAGTGGCTTGGAAGCTGGCTTCTTTTCCCATTGTCTCAGGCGCAGATCTTCCATGCATTGATTTTTGATAGGGAAACTCTCCCTGATGGGCCTAAGAACTTCATCCTCAACTTCTCGGAAGACTACATCCCTACTAGACCAGAAACATATCCGGCACGTCTTCTCTGGCCTTCTACTGACGTGGTTCTCGATGGGGTAGCTAACATCGCCAACCTTCACTATCCGTACGTCGCTTTCCTATCCTCTCCAACTTCAGGGTAAGTGCAAAGCTAATAACTCCAGAAAATTCACCCCACCCATTCTCAACCCTTCCTCAACACTCCTTCCTCCCCCGCTAACCTCCCTCTCCCCAATCACGTCCGCCGCTCACCCCCTCCACACCCGTCTCCACTGTGCACTCGCCCACCCATCAGAGCCCTCTTGTCTAACAACATACATCACGCACCTCCTCCACCAACTCCCTCGACTGTCCCGCTTCTTCTTCATCCTCTACCTCCTCGCCGCACTCCCTAAGATCCGCATGTTAGTAAAAACCCCATTCTCGAGTATGGGTAGGATTATCCGCAGCTCTGCCGCTAGTGCTGCCTTCATCTCTGGTGCGGTAGGGACTAGCTGGGCTGCGCTGTGCGCAATGCAGAGGGTGTTACCTGGAAAGGTAGGCGCAGGGAGAGTAGGTGCGAGAGTATATCTCGCTGGAGCAGTGGGTGGGCTATGGGCGTTTGTGCAGGCGTTTGGATCGCCTGCTCCTCCGGGAGCGAGGAAATTGACTACGTCTACTACTGCAATAGAAGAGAGGATAGATGGGGAGGTTACTGTTGCCACAACCACTCCGGCCCCAGCTACCCTCGTGAGGAGGGGAACGAGCAGAGCTGCGTTTACGTATACCGCGCGCCTTGCACTCGTGTCGTTGTGGAAGACGGGGGTGAAGAAGAGATGGTGGAGGGGTGTAAAGAATGGAGATGTAGTACTTTTTGTGCTTGGGCTAGCGGCTATGGAGGCCGTATGGGAGGCGGGGGGGGAAGTTGGGGTTAGTGAGGGGTATGTGAGGAAGGGGTTGGAGGTGTTGAAGGGGGGAAAGAGGGCAGAGGAGGGGGAGGGTAGGATTGAGCCAGTGAGTGGGGGGGAGAAGAGGAAGGCTGTGAGGGGTAGTTGATCCATTGACTTTTGTTGGACGTTTTGATTCCCGAGCGTTGAGAGTAGGTGGGTGACCGAGCGGAGCTTGATGGAAAAATTTTACCTTTTCAGCATATTCATTGATTTATTTTACTAGTCCCTGGCCTGGGTAGTGGTTGAGTACTGGTAGTTGATATTATTATATCATGTTTATGGAACTACTGTATTTTCTAACACGTCCCCTACGGCTCTTACTTCCTACATCCCACACACACACACACACACACACACACACGGGATATTTCTATACCCATAGTACACTAAGCACAGTTCTCTTGTAGTAAGCACATGTTCTAGCATGTCAATTCTCTCTCAAAAAAACGGGATATTCTCGTCCTCTCATTGCCTCTCATCTCATCCCCTTGGTATGCTAAGTTCTAAGAATCTATCCATTCAATCCATCCACTCCACCCATTCATCCACCTACCGACTCACTTAGTCTTGTGATATCCATAATTTAGTAGTAATCACTATATCCATCAAAGGAGAAAAAAAGAAGTAAAAAATAAAAAAAAAAAGGGAGGGAGGGGTAAAGAAAATAAAAAGCCAGACATAAATATCCCACGGCTTGGTGGTCCATGGTACAATCAAACGAGATCAAGCAAGTTAAGAGTAACTCGTAACCCAACAGAAGATGAACAAGAGATGGAAGTGTGATGAAAGGACTTGAAACCGTCGTCAAAATGACCGAGCTGGATATCTTTCGTTCCCTCGAACCTATACCTCTTTCTTTCTCCCTTCCTCCTCCCTTCCCCTTTTCCTTAAGTCAATGTCACCGTTCATCCTAATCCACGCAGCCATTATTCGTACAGCCTAGCCAACAGCACATACCCACACAACAACACCACTGCACACAAAAACTTATGCCGTCTCAACCAACTCTCCCCCCCTTTAACCACCGCCCCTGCCGTCCCCGCCGCCCCACTTGCCCCAGTTCCTGCAGCAGCAGCAATTACCTGCCTCCTCCTCAACCCAGCAGCCTCCTGCTCCTGCTGCTGGCGCTGCTGTTGCTGTTGCTGTTGCTGCTGCTGTATCGACGGAGGATGTGATGGCCCTCCCACAGATCCCTGTCGCCCCGATGACCCCTCTGGTGACAGCGCAATCCCTGTTTGGAGGTTGAACCTCCTCTCCCTCATCCACCTCCAATTCTCCGCGTCCAACTCCGGAAACTCCTGCCTGAACCTCTCTCCCCCATCTCCCGGCTTCATAACATTACTCGGCCCTCCCGTTGTCCTCCCTGGCATGCCTACATAGCTCTTCCACCCTCCTCCAGCATCATCAAGATCCCCATATCCCCGATCCGAACATGTGCCTCCGCCAGTTGAATTCCACCATCGACTCCGTGCGGCTAATACTTTCCGCTCGTTCTCGCCCATGGATATGGACCCTGTGGTCATCTCTTCTGAGGTCATAAAGGAAAGGAGGCCTATTAAGATGGTAGAGACTTCCCAAGCAGGGTTGAACGATTTAGGGTGGAAATCAGAAATGGAGAGGCAGAGGCGGGTGTTAGTTTGGAAGCGGCCAGAGGGGGTGAGCATCCTGATAGCTGGTGGTTTGAATGGGTACTCAGAAGGGAAGACAAGGGTGCCCCAGTACTGGCCGTTGTGATAGGGGGTGTTGGGGGGGCCAGTGAGGAGGTAGTGCCACCTAGGAGAGTGCGAGTTAGCAGTTTATTTGGAGGTAGGAGAGACGCCTGGGAAGATGTATACATACTCTAAGATATTATGCTCGCTAGGATGAGCCTGAATGAATGGAGGTGGGTTTTCTGATATATTCTTGTATTCTCGTACAAGGCGCTTGTTCGCAGCGCGAGTCGCCATAGCTGGAGGTGATAGGCTTTATGATACTGGGGCAAGCTCCCGTAAATAGATCGATGAACTCCGAGGAATGGTGGAAGTCTGATAAAGCTGGGAAGATCGAGAGCGTTTGAACAATGCGGTAATCAACTGAAGTTTGGCTTTATTTTGTATTGGCGTTTTTCTTTGACAGATCACAACGTTTGGCGAAAGAGAAGCGAAAAGAACGGAAATGTGTCTTTGAAGTGATAGTATAATATATGATAAGAGTCATGAGAGTGAGAGTTCAGGCCTGGATGCAAATTGCTGAGGAGGCCTCAGAGATACCCCAAAGTAGATTGACAGGGTCTGCTGCAGCTCTGTACCCTGGGCAGTCGGGGTCCGTAACCGCTCAGATTGCTTTCCACTGGCGTGTATGTTGATGACCCCCACCGGCTGTGATATTATGTATGATTCGGCAGTCCTGGGGCTGGGAGAACAATTACGGTACTGTTGGGAGTGTGGCTTAGTAATTGCTGAGTTACACTCCGAGCTTTGCTTGCTTATTTCTCGATAGTACTCCAGGAGGCATATATACGCCTGGAACATGTACATACCTCCAGCTCCAGAAACGCACGGAATAGTTAAGTCATACAGTATGTATTTGGTAGGGAGAGCACTTAAACACCCCAGAAAACCATGATAGGTGGCAACATAACATCAACGCCATGCTACCAATAAGTATCTACAGAGTTTCACAATCCCGCAACTATGACAATCGCAGGTGGATAGTGAGGTACAAGAGCAAAAGGCGAACCTCAAATAGAAAAGAGAGTCCCTCCCCAGGAAAAACAAGGAACAACTCTCCAAGGTATATACTCCTAGTTTGTATAGATGCAGAGAAAAGAGACGCGAAAATAAAAGCAGGTTGACTATCACCGCTAGGGGAGACCTCCAGTTTAGCAAATATACACGGGCCACCATAGCCTCCCCCCCCTCACCCACGACCTTGGTCAAGCAAAGCCAAAACATGATTCCTCAGATCGAATCCGCCATGATGAAATGACAAAAGTGACCTCTAGCTCGAACTCTACACTGCTCACACCCCTCCAAGTATCCCATCTTGAAACCTTTCACCTGACCATCCATGTTCTTCCTAAGCACTCTTCCCCCAGTCCAAACGTTTGCATTTGGGTCTTCATAAGCGTCCCGCGGGTAGCCTTTGTGCTTGGTACCCTCCCACTTAATGCCATTGCTACTGTCATCGTAGCTACTAACAGGCACCACGCTTGGAGTAACAGGACTCGGTGGGGCGGTATGGCTGTGATGCTGGGTAAAGTGGTTAATTGTAGTGGTCGCGTCTGTGGTGATAAACGTGGATTGACAATCGTCCTCCATTACCATATCATCGTCAAGGTCCCTGTTCTCACTACTTGTTTGGCCTGAGGGTTGGAACTCATTGGGTGATTCTAGGGGTGGGGTATTTAGCTGGAGTTGTTGTCCATGATGGGCGTAGTCTGGGGGAGCGTTATGAATGTGAAGCGACTGTGGCGGGAATTGTTGACTAAATGAATGATGGAAATTCAGTGACTCCTGTTGTTGCCGAAGATGTTCATTGACTACCAGTGGGAGCCCGCTGTGGCTTACTGGAGACTGTAGAAATAGAATGTCCGTGCCCATTGGCATTCTACGTCTCTGTGAATCAATACACCTATTAGTTACCTTGATCTTGAAGAATAGTCTGAAACTTCTTAACGTGTGTCAGATTCTATGGCCGTACCTTCACATCATGGGAATCGGCTCTTTGCATGCCCACAGAACGCCCTGATTCATAGTCACCCTGTAAGCTGCAAGAGGATTTGCGTTTGAACGGTGAAGCCGTATTGAGTTCTAACACCATGGCTGGAGCGTGAAGTTGGGCCGGTAAGACTGTGTTGAACATTCCCAATCTGTTTGGATTCGGTTTGTGTGAATAGGCATGAACTGGGTTGGTAATGTACATGCACAAGCTTGAAGGAGAGTAGAGAGAAGTTCGGAGAATTTGTCAAGCCTGAAGCATCGACAGAGAAGTGGCGTGCCTCTTCACTCCTACCTATTCCGGAGAAGAAAAGGAAATAGGCAGAGTAGCCTGATTGGCACAAGCCGCTCGCCGAGCAGAGAAACGAAACTGCAAAGTTGAGGTTGAAGTGTCAATCTGAGATTAATATAATAATATGAGTGTACGGAGTAAGTGGGGGATAGTTGCGACTTTAGCCCCAGCAAGTGATGGAGGAAGTGGTTAGATTCGTTATATTTTGGGGTTTGTTCTACAGTTGCCTCGCAGGCAAGACACCATAAGTCTTAATGGAAGGGACTGGTTGTGGTTCGCTTGCATATTCTATGATGAAGTATGGGACGCGTACATGCTATATATTGCTACTGGGAGACTGTATTTATTACGCACGATAGGGATATCAATGCTAGTTTTTTTATTTTTATTTTCATGACCTATGTCAGCTAAATTCCTCATAGAGAATAGTAAGCATGGTGGTTTGTTTAAATCGTTGCTGGGACAACGGATCATGATGAAGCAGTATCAGACTAGCTTCCCGACCTGAGTAGTCACGAGACTAAGTGTCGTAACTTATATACAGTCTCGCACCAGACGTTCTTGGCAGCTCAGTTCTTGGCATGGACCTTTGGTATATATGCACAAGTGAGCAGGCTCGCAAACTGGTTAGGTATTTACACACACCCCTAGGATAAATCTGGGCACGGGATGGTACTATATATCTAGGCTATTCCAGCTTCTGCTTAAGTCTCACAGTGATGAATTGTCGCACGCTGCATGCACGCTGCAGATAATTCGATTTTCGCAAACTGACATCAGGATAGCTTGCACACAGCGTGAGACAATTCCAAGTAGTAGTAAAGAGTGAGGAGACATACAATTCAGGTTGCAAGTAGACTGGCAATAGCACACTGACTACACTTGCAGTGGCCACCTCTGACTACTATGCACCAGTGAGGATTATGCACCAGTGCGGAGATTTGGGGGAGGATGCAAAGTGGTTACAAGAGTTCACAAAGGCACTCACCATGTAAACTTGGGTACAAATTTCCAACCAGACTAGGAGCAAATTGAGGTCGTGACATTCGTTTCCTTGGTCTGTGTATACGAGAGCTTACTATCACTTGCGTAACGATCGATACCCATGTGACAATCGTTGTTTTTTAGCCCTGCAGATATCTCCGCTATATCAACATATCAAAACCTGCAAGAAGATCAAGGAGCTACAGCTTGAGCTCGAGCTACATGACAAGCACCATAGGGCTAAGCTAAGGCTGCCGATCAAGTCGCAGGCTTACCTCAGCTGGTACCTATGCTATGTACGCCTGGGGATACTTGAGAGAGTCAAAAAGCCAAGATGGCTAAAGCATATGTGTTCAAAGGTATATAGGAGACAGGATCCACAACTCAACAAGCCCAGCAACTCCTTACTGCTGGTGAAGGGGAAGCGGTAGTTGATTGGTATGGGAGGATGAGTGATCTCTACTACCTCTAATGTTAGCATCAAACTCTAGGCTAAAACTATCCTTAGGCAGAGCGGTTCCACCCCAACCACCCTTCTACTAGGCTAAATACTTAGAGAAACTATGAGTGAAGGGTGCTACAGCAGGTATCATACCTTGTAGTCCGGTTGGCAAGCGGCTTGTGCCAACCAGACTACATACCTTGCGAAATCTCATGTGATCATTCCGTTGAATTGTGATGGGATCATGAACTTAGCTGGTGGTCGGTAAAAGGTTATTGTCTACACCAACAGTGACACCAAGGTTGTGATAACTGATGGTACTGTAAACAATTAGTGCCATTAGCCATCCCAAAGGGTCAGAGAGCTTCGAAATGGCAAGAAGGTGAAGCACCGCTCTCAGAAGCAAATCAAACTCTCAGCCAAGCCTATATTAAGGCTAAGAAGGCTCGTATTGGAGTGGAGATTGGAAGGTACAGCAGGAATTAAGGAGGAAGGGGTGAGGGAGCCTAGTAAAGCATTGAGAGGGGTGAGGGTAGGGTAGGGGCTCATGTTGCTCGGAAGCGTAGTTGCACCAATATAGCTCAATCCAAATATGATGAAGAAAGGGCTGATATGCTGGGATTGGAGAATGCAATCTCATTTATAACACTTTGCGGCACGTACAGCCCTATATATGATTATCTGGGGTCTATACTAATAGAGGCTAGAGGGACCTATGGAGAACCTGTGGCTACTAGTAAGTAGTCGTAGTGGTCGTAGTGAGGTGTAGTTAGTTGTAGTGAGGGGTAGGAGAGGTGGCTGTAGTATGTAGAGGGGTAGTAGTATCGAGGGTATGGGGGTTTGGGGTGTATTGGGGTGTGGGATTTGTTTTTTCTGGTATTTTTAGGCTATATTCATTGCTCTCATTACCTATTGGCATCTTGCAAGGGTGGATGGATATATTCTGCATGCAGCGGGGGGACCTCACGTGTCGAGCTGGAACCTATAGTATATAGAGACCTAGTTAGTATAGAGACCCGAGAAAGTAAAGAATACGCACCTACACTCAGGGACAAAATATCGAAAACCGCAAAACTTCTAGCCATGCCTAAGGCCAGCACCCGGGACAGATCAACTATCATAGTTGGTATCATTGGCATGGGAGACATGGGGAGGATGTATGCTCAACGAATAAGCAAGGCAGGTTGGAAGTATGCCCCATTTACACTCTGCTTTTGGTTACCATAGTTTATTGTGTTGACCCCACCCAGAGTCAGTGCCTGCGACCGAGACGACAACTACGAGGCCCTGAAAGAAGAATACAAGGGTAATAAATCGTCGACGATATGCACGACATTCAGCTGACATCTCAGAGATTCCCAATATCACCATTCTCCATAATGGCCACTATGTATCCAGGATTAGCGACTATATCATGTATAGCGTCGAGGCGGAAAATATTGAGAAGGTCGTGGCAGCTTATGGACCATGTACACCACCCATTTCCTCCAATCTCCTACAATACACAAAGAGGGCCGTGCTGACATCTTTGGTACGGAATAGCGACCAAGTTAGGTGCAATTGTTGGAGGACAGACATCATGCAAAGCCCCAGAGATGGCTGCCTTCGAGAAACACCTCCCAGAAGATGTGGAGATTGTCAGCTGCCATAGCTTACACGGGCCAACTGTTGACCCTAGTGGGCAGCCACTAGTACTCCCCCCTCAGCCTACTGTCATCCACCCAGTAGGATACTAATAAACAATCCTCATGCAGGTTCTCATCAAACACCGCTCCTCCCAAGAGTCTTTTGGCCTAGTTGAAGAAATCCTTGGCTGCTTCGGCAGTAAAATCGTCTATCTTTCTGCAGCCGAACACGACCGCATTACTGCCGACACCCAGGCCGTCACTCACGCCGCCTTCCTCAGCATGGGCTCCGCCTGGCATGCTAATGGTCAATTTCCCTGGGAAACCCCCAGATGGTCCACTGGGATCGAAAACGTAAAGATCAATGTTGCACTCCGGATCTATTCAAACAAATGGCATGTCTATGCCGGTCTAGCCATTCTCAACCCTTCTGCAAGATCTCAAATTAAGCAATACGCCACCTCTGTCACAGATTTATTTAAGCTTATGATCTCTGGGAACCGTCCTGAATTTGAAAGCCGGGTGAGGACTGCAGGGGAGTTTGTCTTTGGGAAACATACACCTAATAATCATATGGAACTCCTTCTACATGATGAGGTACTGGAGCGGTACTCCCTCTCCACACCGCCGCCTCCCAATGCCGAAAGCCCAAAGCCAAACTCCCATCTCTCCCTCCTAGCCATGGTTGACTCCTGGTACCAATTTGGTATCCAACCATACGACCACATTATATGTTCAACCCCTTTATTCCGCCTCTGGCTCGGCGCGGCAGAATACCTCTTCCGTCAGCCACATTTACTTGATGCCTGTATTGACGCGGCATTAGGTGGGGACTCTGCCTTTAGAGAGGATGATCTTGAATTCACGTTTGCGGCGAGGGCGTGGAGTGATACAGTTGAGAGCAAGCAATTTGAAATGTATAAGAGGAGGTTTGAGGGGACCCAAAAGTTCTTTGAGGAGAGAGGAAGGTTAAAGGAGGCGGTTAGTGTGGGGAATAGGATGATAAAGACGATTTTGCAAAGGACGAAGGATTTGGAGGCGGCGGCGGAAAAGAGAGCCGGAGCGGGGGAAGAGGCAAAGCCTAAGGAGGGGTAGTTTATCAGGATGATCCAGTACAGTGGCGTTTATTCAAGTATTCGTATCCTTATGAAAGGCAATGCTTGGTAGTACCAAACTGGGAACGGCAAAAAGGTGCATCTAGGGTGATTTAGAAGGCCCTATCGATCATGCTTTGAGGCCTCGGGTTTTTTATCCAGTGCGCCAGTGTACCCAGAAGTTCAGGGTAACCAGCAGTATGAACCACAGAAACGCTCTTTCATGTATTCACAATGGATTTTAGGAGGTGGCGGGGTGGATAGTCACCAGACCTTTTCCCATACGGCTGTTCGCAATTTCTCGCTTTTTTAAGTCCTGTAGTTACAACTGTTCTCGTGCCCAGACCGATTTATTTTTGTGTGGTAGCTTAAATCGCAGTTACAACCAATTTGCATTAGCAATTTTATCCATGATAGTCGTAATCTCATGACGTTACTGGGTGGCTTGACTGGAGAAAGCCACTTCACAAATTACCCAAGTGTAACCAGACTACATTTAACTTACGAGGCTAAGCCGGAACTTGGGGTAGCCGTTGACAAGTTTCGGGAAACTTGAAATCTGCATATATTATATATTACACACATCTTGCATTTGCCACTGCACATCAAACAGGGTGTCGTACAGTACCTAATCTAAACGGTCGCTTCATGCCCGCCCCCACGCTACGTTTGAACAAAAAACTGTTTCCTCCGTACTAAAAAAAACCAGCTTATGTTAGGTATATCGTATGTACTTACTACATTTTATCGAACCAACCATACTGCACACATTACATACAGTTGAACCTGGCTATAGTGAAGTGCAGAAATCCGGCAAATCTCTTCACTATAGCCAGGTTTCACTATAGAAAGGGGTCACGTGAGCCAAGAAAGGGGTCACGTGGGCCAGGAAAAGCGGGGTG
>Ga0307514_10001483_pt1 | contig 28376 bp, 22 predicted proteins | sample 16_EM_MG_FD_203088 | JGI IMG/M metagenome (GOLD analysis project Ga0307514, IMG submission 203088) | Populus trichocarpa ectomycorrhiza microbial communities from riparian zone in the Pacific Northwest, United States - 16_EM | ecosystem: Host-associated > Plants > Roots > Unclassified | place... | reverse complement strand
GAGCAGTTATTATCTACATAGGCTGTGACCGAAAACTTCTTTTTAGATTTTCGGTGTTCAGTTCGGGTGTTCAACCCTCGGAAAACTGATCACCTATTCGGGGACGTAAATCGTCCAGCCCCCCCCTGGATCGGGGCGGGGGCTGGTACACGAGCTTACGAAATTTGTTCATGATAAATCCCTACGCGTGCAGGAAGTTTTTTTGTTAGTTTTAATCATTCTGCATGCACTCTACGTGTGCAGGAAGTTGCAATATGGTCTGCTATACCCTACACACTCAGTTTTTTCAATTGGTTGAAATACTCTAGCTGCAACCGAGAATGACATTGATTGGCCAAGTAGGATGTCAGATAATATACTGTGACGAAGCAGAGCATGTTTCACTGGTCACTTCATCTGATTGACAAGTGGCGCTGCCTAAATCGACTATTGCAACCAATCTGAAAAACCGAGCGTGTAGCGGGTACGTATATACTTGTCTAGATGCCCTAGTACTCGGAGGGTGTCAAAAGTCGGGCGCGCCCCATAAAATGTGGAAATTCTACACTTCCACCACAACAATAGAGATAAATTTTGAATGAGGGGGGAGTGATAATAGGTCATCAGAGATGATTCTATGAAGTTTTCTCAGAAAAATATTTGCTGTATAGTGAAAGATGCAGATCTTGGCGTTTCTTGTTGTATGGGAGAAAAAAGTCGGGCGCTCTTTTGCCCTGTGTGACCGCGCCCCAAATACCCTTGTACCCGAGTACAGGGAACAAACGTTCGATATACCCTGCGCGGCAGGGGGGGTTCGTTTCCCATGCCCTGCTCACCCACGCCACTGTGCAAACTTAGAGAAAGCGGTATAGAGAGGTATCTGTGCGCAAAGGAGTAAAACAAGTAGACGAAGAATATCAGCATGCAATGTCAGAATTACGCGTCAACAATCCTGCTGCGGTGTCTTATCTTCAAAATGTTAATGTACAGATGTAGGTTACAGCATTTATTCCTGACTGCGCACGACGGCGCTGTGGACAACGTACATCAAACGCGGCCGAATGACTAAATGACATTTTACAAAATACGCGACAGCTACCCATCATTGAACTTTTGAAAGGCATTTGGGAATACATGATGAATGAGAGATTTGTACGTCAACAACGTATTGAAATGTGGATTACACAGCCGAGTCCTCAGCCCTGGCCACCATCCGTTCGCGACAAAGTAATCTCTGCTCCTAGGGCTGCACAGACACCTCTCTATACCGCTTTCTCTAAGTTTGCACAGTGGCGTGGGTGAGCAGGGCATGGGAAACGGACCCCCCCTGCCGCGCAGGGTATATCGAACGTTTGTTCGAGTACAGGGGCTGCTACCTATCTGCTTGTCCTGAGTGGTCCACGTTATCGGAGTCGACTCACAGAACTTTATAGTGCGGGGCGTCCCTGCTATAATGAAATAACCCTCCTTCATGATTTAGCCATCCAAACCTTTCGGACAAGAGCGTATGCCCTAGCCAGTATGTCATTCTTCAACATATTTTTTCCCTAACCTTATGCTTAGAATATTCCGCCACGATCTAAACAAATATATCGAACAACCAATCCCTCTCCACCACTTGCTCAAAAATGACGGACTCTCGCAGCAGTTTGGCAGCAATTGTGGTAATTCTGGGTTGGTCCACAAAATTATGCCCCACATACGGTTACTGTTAGTTAACACTTCTATTATTGCTTAGTTACGACCTTACCAGCCGTCAACAGCTTTTTAGTAGACACCCATGAGTTGAACAGGATAGTCTCAGAAAAGCTGCCCAAGGTCATCTCCCAAGCTATAAGGGAGCTGGACTCACTATCTGCAAATTCTACAAGCCAGCTAGAAAGAGTATTGTCAAATACTGTAAGCCAGCTGGACGGAATGTTGTCAAATGCTGAAAATCGGCTGGGCGGAGTATTGTTGGATGCAATCATCTCGGGATATCTACTGGTATTTCTAGCAGGCTTAGTTATGTATGCGTTGGTGTCGAAGGCGATGGGGAAATCTATCGATAGTGTGTGGTTTTATGCTTGCTTTCTCTTCCTCAACATTTGGATATCGATTCGTGTGAGATATTACGTGGTTATATGCTTCGGAATTTTGTTCATGCTTTTCCTTTATTTGGAGAGGGTATCAATGATTGGCTGGTTGCGAGGTTGGAGGATAATCCGCGATAAATAAGCGGGATTGACGCTCTTCACATTTATATTCTTTTCTTACATCATAATGTATCTTATGCCGTCACTAGTATCCAACAGAGACCTTTTGTTCACCTACACCACACCTGCAATCTAGGAAAAGCTCGATGACTAACTGCTGTCTCCATACGAGCCATTTCTGGGAAAAAGTGGCGCACTCCGTTGATGTCCTCCTTAGGGGCTCTTGCAGTTAGTATATCCAGTACATAACTTCTTTATCAAACCTTATTCACAGTTTGATACACATTTTACAATTGTTATTCAAAAATTTACCCGGAGTGTATGATCAAGACATAACAATACTCACCTCTGCACCCTGCCTGTACCGTATGAAGATAGCTATTAACTGTAACATGCACTAAACCAAGTTTTTCACTACCAAAATAATGCACAAAAATTTCCTGCTTTTTATAAGGTTTATATAATTTTCTACTCTTTTTAAGTCGCTTACATGAGTTGGGTGTCCCTGCCATAATGAAATAACCCTCTTTCATACCTAAATATTAAATATACCATACCACTAACCATACAAACCCTTCAGGTAAGAGCGTATGTCCTAGCCAGTATGTCATTCTTCGACGTAATTTTACCCTAACCTTGTACCTAGAATATTCGACAACGATCTAAACAAACATCGAACAAAAGACCAACCCCGAAACCCTCCGCAATATCATCAAGCATGACGGACTCTCGCAGCAGTTTGACAACAATTGTGGCAATTCTAGGTTAGTTACAAGTCATACTCATGCATGGTTGCAGTTAGTTAACACTTCTGTTCGTGCTTAGTTACGGCCTTCTTACTAGCTGTTGACGGTTTTATGATAAACACCATTGAGCTTGTTGTGCTGAATCTCTCTATTGACTGAGAACTCACTGACTGTCTCTCTAAGTCTAATTGACACGTACACAAGAACTAAAGTGCATGCGGCTCCGCCGCGCTCAACCCACGTGTGACCGCACTCAAACCAGTCCCATAGAGCTGAGAGTCACCATAAGGGAGCTAGACACGGTAGTCTCAAACGCCCTTAGAAATCGGTCTACGGTAATCTCCCAGCACAAAAGTGAACTGGATACAGTAGTCTCCCAACGCACTAGCGAAATGGACACGGTAGTCTCACATTCCATAAGCAAGTGGGACACAGTCGTATCTCAGGGCTAAAAGAGCTGTCACGGTACTCTCACACGCTACTAGAAATCTATCCATAGTTATCTCCCAGCGCACAAGCGAGCTGGACTCGGTAGTCTCACACGCTATTAGCAAGCTGTCCACGGCCGTCTCTCAGGGCACAAGCGAAGTGGAACACGCCATTGGCAAGCTGTCCATGGCTATCTCCCAGGGTACAAGCGAGTTGCACAGAGTATTGTCAAATACAATCATCTCGGTGTATCTTCTGGCATTTCTAGTAAGCTTAGTTATGTATGCATTGGTGTCGAAGGTGGTGGGAAAAACTATCGATAGTGGGTGGTTTTATGTCTGCTTTCTCGTTCTCAATATTTGGATATCCTTTTATGTCGGATTTTTTGCGGGTAACTTACTTAGGACCTTATTTATGCTGTTTGTTTATTTCGGGGGCCGGTTAGAGAGTCTAGTTGATTAGCTGGTTGCGTAGGTGGAGGATAAACCCGCGGCAAATAAGCACCGGCGTAGTGATTAACGCTTTTCTCTGTATCAATATTCTTTTCTTGCATCACAATGTATCTTTTACCAACCCTTTGTCCACCGACAGTACACCGACAATCTCCCATCCCCTGCTGAGACGATTCATACTGAGATGCTATGGTGCAACCTGCCAGATGCAGCTCGATGACAAACCGCTGTATCTATACGAGGCATTTCTAGGAAGAAGCGGTGCAGCCGGTTGATGTCCTCCTTACCAAACCTTATCACACCTTTATTCACATTTGGATACACATTTATACAAGTTTCATTCAAGGGTTTACTTACCTAGAGTGTATAGATCAAGACATAACAATGCTCATCTATACACCCAACTTGCGCCGTATGGCACCCCCGACTAGGTGTACTTGTAGTTCGTTGTGAGTGCAGTTACATTTGGTTTCGATTGCTTTCTACGTACGCTTAACTTCTCTAGTTTGATCGCACTTGTAGGCGCTTGGGTTCCGATAGCCCAAAAGTACTTCCCATTTCTGATTCCACCGGCTGTTGTTTAATCATACTGTATTCACTCTATCTAGAGTATGACAGTGCCAGCTTCCCCTCCCCTTCCGAATGACGCAGATTAGTGAGAGAGATCCCTATCTTCTACCCTTCTAATTGCACCAGTTGCCAAGTGCACTAGTAATCACCAACCTCTATTAATGTTTCTCTACAAAAGTTTCACACTTCTTTGTCTTCGGTAAAGTGTGAGGATGAATCTTGTATTTGAATGCATTCGGTAATAATACTACCGTATGCACACACCACACAAACGAAGTCTTCAGTACTAGTATAATATCTAAAGTTTCTTCCATCATTTGCGAGGTTTGCTTATTTTTCCGCTTTTTTAAGTCGTTTATAACAGGTGCATATGTGTTAGGTTATTTTCAAGCTATTGTGGATTAAGCACTTGTGCTAATGGTGTTCTACGGTTCAGACTAATCTTTTAACTCCCATGGAAAGCTTCCAATCAAACAAATTCAACCTTTATAATAGCATCGTTGGTTTAAAAGTACGACCCCAACATTCATGTGGCATGTTGGCGGATTCATCTTGTCCGCGGATAGGACTGCTCTTTCACAGATGGGACAAATTCCGCGACTTACCCTCTCAGCGAATTGTCGACGGAGACCACGAACGGGCTGGGTAACTTTAATATGATAACTTTGATAAGTTAACTTTGATAAGTTAACTTTGATCTAGTAACTTCGATGTGGTATAAGGTTGAAATCAACCCGCACCCAACCCTGCAAATCGCATTTCTTCCTGTCCACGAAGATGCATCGCAATGATGTCTCGTGAAGTTGCATTGCTAATTTGATTCCCTTCATCACATCCCCGCTACCTCCCACTCCCCCGCTACCACCAACCCACCATTCATTGCCCCCCGACCACCTAAGTATCAGTATACCAATAGGACTAATGGGGAAATCAACTCTTCTTCGCTGTGGACAAGCGGTGCGCTTCTACCTACTCTGTCGCACACCCACATTCCAGGACTAGAGTAAACTATTGCGATATTTTTGTTGCATAACCCTTCTAATAGTTCCTGAAGACCCCCGCACAGCTTCTCTTCATCGTTTTTAACATTATTAAACCACCCCATTGGTGAATCCCACCAAGCGCACCTGTCTGCGAACGAGGTGAATCCGCGAAACAGGTGGAACAGGCAACCTCGAAAACACCGTCCCACTTCCAATTACTGTGATGACACCGTCCACATGCATGAAGAAATTTACAGACCTCCACAAAATCCCAACTTTGGGTTTCGCTGCATGTGCATGCAGGCGGATTTCCCAGGAACAAATGAAGCCACAGATATCGACAAACACTGAAATTCCATCACAATGACTCAATACGCCAGCACGAAAATGCGACATGGTCTGCTATACATACCACTCTAGATGCACGAACACGGCGGGCGGCTGGCAATCTGCAGGTCCTGAGTGGTCCACGTATTCGGGGGTCGACTCAAGGAACTTTAAAGTGCGGGGAATCCCTGCTATAATGAAATAATCCTCATACCTGGTAAACACTAACCATCCAACTCTTCGAGCAAGAGCGTACGTCCTAACCAATATGTCATTCTTTAACATATTTTTACTCTAACCTTGTGCTTGGAATAATTGACAACGATATAAACGAACTTCGAACAACCAGCCCTAAAAACATCCGCAAAATCTTCAAGCATGACAAACTCTCACAAGAGTTTGGTGGCAATTCTGAGTTGGTCTACCAAATTATGCCCAGAAACGGCTACCCTTAGTTAATATTTATGTTCTTACTTAGTTACAGCTTTTTTGCCAACCATTAACGGCTTCTTACTAAACTTCAGCGGGCTGCACAAAGCAATCTCAAACCTAGAGAAAGTCGTCTCCCAGGGCATAAGCTCGCTGCACCAGATAGCCTTTAACACCACTAGCGAGCTGTCACAGGGCATAAGCTCGCTACACCAGGTAGCTTTTAACGCCACTAGCGAGCTGTCCCCGGCCGTCTCCCAGGGCATAAGCTCGCTGCACCAGGTAGCCTTTAATGCCACTAGCGAGCTGTCTCAGGGCATAAGCTCGCTGCACCAGGTAGCCTTTAACGCCACTAGCGAGCTGTCCACAGCCGTCTCTCAGGGCACACACGAAGTGGACACGATAGTCTCAGACGCCATTAGCAAGCTGTCCACAGCCGTCTCCCAGGGCACAAGCGAAGTGGAAAACGCCATTGGCAAGCTGTCCACGGCGGTCACCCAGGGTACAAGCGAGCTGGACATCCTATCTGCAAATGCTGCAAGCCGGCTGGATGGAATATTGTCGAATGCAATCATCTCAGTGTATCTTCTGGTATTTCTAATAGGCTTAGTTGGGTATGCGTTGGCGGCAAAGGTGAAGGGGAGCACTGTCAATAGTGGGTGGTTTTATGGCTTCTTTTTTGTTCTTAACATTTGGATTTCCTTTCATATTGGATTCTTTGTGGGTAACTTACTTGGAATTTTGTTTATGCTTTTTGCTTATTCGAGGGCCGGTCAGAAGGTTTAAATGATTGGCTGGTTACGCCGTGGGGAGATAAACCCGCGATAAATAAGCGTGGGCGTCGTGATGGATGCCGCTGCTTCTCCGTATAAATGGCTTCATATATTGAGCTGATGATAGGGCACAAGGCACACGAATCTCTTGAATATATCTCTGGTATTTCTCCTTCTTTCTTCTCTGTACCATAGTCTATACACACGGTTCTCCCCATATCGCAACATCAATATTCATGCATTATAATGTATCTTATACCGTCTCTAGTATCCCACAGAGACACCTTTGTCCTCCTACACCATAGCGAAAATCCCCCTTCCCTAGTTGATTCCTCCTATTGTCCCAGGGCTAATCCCCCCTTGAAGCGACATCAAAGCCTCCCCCGCCTCCCCTGACAATACACAAACAGCACAAACAGCACGCCCAGGCAGTTCACCGGCAGCGACCCGAAGTCGTCGGACCCCAGATGAAACGAGATCCACGTATTCAGAAACAAAAAGCACGCATAAAACCACACCCCATCGACCGTTCTCCCCGCCGCCTTCGTCATCACCGCATAACTAACCAACCCCCCGAGAAACACCAAAAGATACGCCGAGAACGTGGCTTGCGAGACTACCACCTTCAGTCCGTTCGTGTCGACGATGAAGCCTGAGGCCGCTGGCAGGGAGGCTACGGCGTGTTAGCGAAATAAGTAGTGGGGAGAAGGGAGGGGGACCGAGAAGGGCGGTTGAGGAGAGGTGAGACGGCATTGTGAGGGTAATGCTGGGGTCGACAGGGTTAGGGTAGATATATTTGTAGCCGATATACCTGGTGAAGATAGGTAAGAGTGAAGAAGGATCATCGCCTAAATGCACAGATGAACCGTACTATAATGTCGGCCTCGGCAACGTGCGCCACTCCAGTGTATGCACAAGCATGCAGCTCACCGCCAAGTTGTAGATCGGTTGGTAGATAAGCACCATGACGTAGTCTGCTGCAAGTGAAACATCGTTCCGAGATAACCTACATGGATCTACAGCAAATCGGAGTCGCAGCTTGGGATTTAGTGCATCTGAGGAATTTTTTGACATGTGCAGAGCGGAAACGCAGTATCATTTAGGATCCACCTTGACAGAAGAGATGTCTACACACAGGCCTCGACGCTCCACGCCACAGTTCAAGCCACGGTGATGCTTTCGGTAACAGATACGGGCGCGGGATTCATACTACTAGACGAGGCGCGAGCATGCCTAACGCCGGAAGTATCCACGCTACTGACCGACGCTGTAGGTAACAAAATTTCAAGGTATACCGCTCACTCAATCTTCGAAATTTCGCTCATTTGCAAGAATATGTAAACGATTCCAGCCCGACTCGGCTGTCCTCCATGGAGTAGGTTTATGCCATCCTAACAGGAATCTTTAACATTTTGGTTGGTAGGGGAGTTGGACGCTGTGTGTTATCAGTTTATTTGTTTCCTCGAAACTATCAAGTAGGCCAAATTCTCTACAACAAGAATGTATCCTACTTTAGGTTGAAATGAATATGGATTGTGCTGAGGACCTTCGTTATCACCGCCAACTCATACATCTGTAATTTACGCTTTCCTCTCGCATGCTTTTTCTGATTCTCGCTGGAAGAGTATCATTCTGCTCGGATGTTCTGTACTCAATTTCCCTTCCGAATACGGATCAGAAGAAAGTCTTGTCTCTCTCGGTGGAGAACCAGAGGGAATATAGTTTTATTATAGGCTTTAGCTCGCGGCTTCTAGCTGTGCACAGTGAAATTTGAAGGACCCGCGACATAGTAGCTAGCGCTCAGTAGTCTTTGAGAACGGACTACCTCTTATGATAAGTACACAACCGACGAATCAGTCACCCAGTTGTTGAATTCATTTCCCTATGTACTGTTGATAAGGCGGTAGAATTTTTCTCTTACCGAGCTACTAACCCTAACGGAGAGTTTCTCGGTTGTGGAGAAAACAACAACTCTCAACAAAACTATCGTAAAATAGAGCAACTACGACATGAAAATTCCAGAATAGATATTATCAAATGCAAGAGTTACTTGTCGTTGGGCGAATGATATAGGCTTTGACCAGATGCCATGATACAAATGCGCCCCGTCATACCGACGTTTGAGATTATCATTTTCTTCTAGCTGGGGAATAAAATCGATTTTGTTTAGAAGTTCGACATAATCCTATGTCCGTCGTAGGGAAGCATCACATACTCTCACCGGCAGCGGAAGCACATGCCCGTGCTGAACAGATTCAAGTCAGAAAACAAAGATGATTGACAGTAGCAAGAGCATGCTTTGGATTTTAAGTCCTGGTCAGGCGGGTTAGATTGCCGGAACCCAACGCCATCCCACGTGCCAATACAAATACAAATGCAAACCCAAACCTTCTTATTGATATCATCAACTCCAATGTTTAACTTCCCCGAAACCGCCAGTAATGACGCATTCCCATTCTTGAAATGTGTGGGTTATAGTTTGTTTTCCCTTTGTCCTAACGCGCTATGGTCACTTGTTTTCTTTGTTCCTGAAGCTACGAAGATTTCGGAGAAGAAGCGGCAGCGTTGGAGGTGATTTCTAGAATATCTTGACTGCTTACGGAGTTGCTGTGTTTATTTTGGATTTGCATACTTACAACTACGAAACTTTCTTGACAGAGAGAATGGCATCGGGTGTTTTATTTTATTGATTTCCGACTATCTTAATGCTGCTCGTGCTCGGTGCCGGGCAACAATGTAATCTGCTAAAGCGTGTTCATAAAGTAAAAGCTGCTTTTATTCATGAAAACACTTGGAAGACTATGTTATGTAGTATAACCCTCTTGACCGATTTTTATGTAGGATAACTCTTACTAAACATATTGGGCCACATAGTGGGCAAAATGCAGAGAAGCATTTGGGAAATTGTTGGTATTCAAAGACCGCTTTTTATCCTTTTGTGGTGGTGTGTGTGTGATGTTGCATGTTGTATTATAATTCATGACATGCGTTGCCAATTGATGTTACTCATTGCTTTTATCACTTTAATCCTCAAACGCAACCAAGATGAGGCATAGCATAAAGAAATCCTAAACTTGATAATTTAACAACGAATCTTTTTGACTCTTGATTGCTTTTTACATGAGAGGGTTATCCGGGATCAATTAGCAAAAGAAAGAGTTGAGCTGCATAGTATGGTCCCCTAGTGGGCTATCTTGAATGAAAACCAACAGAAAATATAAGGAACAATCGAAATTTTCAGGTCTGCCTTGGAATTAGAGACACGACAAGCACTGAAGTGTGAATGAAGTTGTGGATAAGGGTTCGTCTACGCGGCAGCTAAACTGCGGATGTCGGTTGCTCATTAAGTCCTTGTTTTGACAATCTGTTTCAGTGGTGTATTGTTACGCCGAGCCAGGGTGGTTCGTCCGGCCCGAGACCGGATTGCAACCGAGACGAGATATCCCTTTTTCCAGCACAAGTCGGCTAAAGCGGCCGGTTGTTATTCTCGTCACACGTGCAACACACTGAATCCTGCGGCCATTTGCTGTCGAACGTCCTCAGCCTTCACCCTATTAGTGTGTTCGTTGAGGGCACGGTTGAGCAGTGTGAGCGAAAAGCAAGGTGCGGGGTGGGAAAAAAAGTGTAGAGCGAGGGGTGGTTGCGCCGAGGAAACGGTGGAAAGAACGCGCAAGGCAAAGATTGCGGCGGGGAAGGAGGTCTGTGCGAACTAAGCAATAGATGATAGATATTACACGGAATGCAACTATTAACGTATGAAGGCAGATGTAATGTTCCGCACGACATGAGCCTGCAGATTGCTGAGACTTTTACTGTAGCTACAAATCAAATAACACCGGCGCGAATTGATTGCTTTTAGAGATCATCCTAACTTTCTCCTATTTGGTTCTTTTCTGCACCGCAGGTGTTACAAACTCGATTTCTGAATTCACTCATTCTCCGTCCAAAAGTTTCTTCCGCGATTTAACGCACCAATTCCCTTCCCTGCCCTAAGTGTCGTTAATGCTTCTCATGTCTGCTACTAAAATAGCCAAAAAGCAGAAACGCGACTTGGACTGGGAGAAACCTGCCGTACGACCCCACAACATACGATATCAACGATGTTCACAATGAGAAAGCAAACATAAAACCACACACCCTCAACAGTTCTCACCATCGCATAACTCACCAATCCTGTCAGTAGTATTAAAAGATGCATCAAAAAGGCGACTAACTCGACTATCTATTTCAATCTGTAGAAGTCGTAACCCGAGACGCCTGGCAAGAAGGCTGCAGCTGTGCGTGAGTGGGAAAGTTAGATGATGGTAACTGTGGAGGAAGTAATGAAAAAAGTGTACCCAAAACTGCGGTTGATAACGAGCTAGTATGGAATCGCATTACGCAGACGGTATTTTCGAGAGAAACTTCTGTTCAGAGATATACTAAGAACACAGTGTTCAGGGTTAGGGTAAGAGCAATTTAGGAAATTGATCAAGCATTGATATACCTGTGCTAACATTTAGTAGGATGGGGGATATGTAGAAGTGAAGAGGGGTGATTTTATAAAGCACTGCTGCTTCACGCTTTAAAGTCGCTTGACTTAACGCTTGGCTACGTGGCCTACTTATGCTCAGGACTTGCCTGCATCTCTATGACTAGTTCCTTGAGTTCAAACCTTGCTGCACCTCACTACAAGAGTGCGCCGACTTGAGTCGTCATTACAGGGATTTGGCTGCTTTTGTTCCCGGTCACTTCTGTGGAACAACAAATCTAGATAGATTCTTGTGTCTATTTTATCAATCTAAGAAGGCTTGTAAGGCCCCAGCTGGACCCACTCTATAGATGAAAGCACCTACTACCTTGTAAAAGTCAATCTTCCAATCAGTATCCCACTATTTTCGGTGAAATGATAGGTCTTCCGTTATCTTTCTTTCTCTTTAACGAAGCTAACTTGTGAGAAGATTTACACCATTACGCGTGTGATGGCTGTTAAGATATGGTTGGCATTTGGTTGGTGAGGTTTCCACGCTTGCTTATCTTCCTTTGTCATCTTCTTTGTCTTCTTGAGATTTGTCGGGTAGGTTATCTACGTACGTACCCAGATCTGGCGTATTCAGTGTCAGTGCGGCAGAACGCGTTCGATCTTATTAGTAGCGTCATGTCGACTTCGATAAGTGAAGTGAATCAAGCATCGGATAGTAGAAATGACGCTTGACCAAGTTCATGTACTTGTGTATATGCGTTATTCAGAAGGCCCCGACTCCTTCCAATTAGAGAATACGTCTTTGATATTTCCTATATGGTACAACTCGCACACCCCAAACTAATGTTGAGACGCCCCTCCTTAGCGCTACAAGTGCGACTTCTAGGTTGTGAGCAAATTCGTTTAATTCAATGCGCGCAATCAACCACCACCCACTAATATTCGGTAATTGATCAGAGATTCTAATGTGAGATGATGTAAATACTATAGTGGATCGTGGGTAAGAAAAGCACATTTGGACCGCACCCTGATGCATGTGTCGAGTTCATGTGGAAGAGATCCTGCATTGCGTATAATAGATACTTTATGCTAGGAAGATGCAGCATTACTCGAGTGTCGTACCGATAGTGCTTGAACATATAATGAAGCAGCAACCCAGGGAGGCCAAGACCAGGTGCTCCACCAGCTGGCGGAGGAGGGATGACAAGAAGATCGAAGCGTACCTGGTTCCGGAGTTACGTGTTATTCCAGGCCCAAATTGTTAAAAGTTAACGCTCGGAACAAATTTGTTCCCTTCCTTCTAGTCTCAATCATTACTATACAATACAAGCCATCCCGAACTCGCTCACTCACTTCGACTGAATCACTGTGGCCGTCGAAATTTCCACAGCTCCTGTTTGCAACTTAAACTGAACGTTTGCATTTAAGGAGTGTCTTATATAACTGTATTATAGATACGAAGTTACGTATCAGCTTACTGATTTCCCTTCACGCTCGCCCATTATTCTCATGAACTATATAATAAGGCTTGCAGCCTTTCGCCATAACGGGTACGCAAAAGTAGGTGTGAGGTGTGCATGATGGGACTTATCTACAGTTCGATCTCTAGTTTTATTAATACGTCGTTGCTTTCGTTTCGTCATTATCTTAATTGCGGCTGGGCATGGGCTTCCGATTTCAGGGACATTGACAAGCCTAATATTACCGGCTGAAAGCGCCATAGTAAATTGTGGGGAAAATGCAGGGATTGTAGTAGAGTTATTTCCAATATCTAATTACACGTTTATTGCATATATTCTACACCAATTGTGGGCAACTGAGATACCTGTTCCCACCCCGTTGTCATGTAGATACCTTGACAAGTAATTAAATTAATTTACCAAGGGCACGCATTGCGATTGGGCCAAACTGTAGTGGTGACTCCTTTGTCATAAATGGGGGGTATAAGAAATTCCGGATTCAATAGTATCATCGTATTCAAAGGTCATTGGTGCGGCAGGATAGAAACAGCACCTGTACCGTACAATTGATACGAACATACTGCCTCAGTTGCATATTTGCAACCTTAGCTTGTCCGAGTCATCAAAAATTTGAGATAGTAACTCTACAACGATATATTGTAGCCAGCACGATTTTTCCACCGGGGGGATAGGGTATATATGAAGGCTTTTTTTGTACGGTCACAGGTGATTCCGCTCTTTGTAGCTACGTACATACAGAGATCGAGGCTAGTTACCAAGGTACTATTAGAGAAAGGGCCTGTTTTTAGCCGGTCCGGAGTATGCTAATGAAATATGACATATGACGGTCTATTTGACGTTAAGGGACGGTTCAAAAATGGTCCAACAACGGTCTTCAAAAAGTTTAGACAGTTATTAGACCATTATCTCCGACCAACATACTCGGAATCGTCTAAAGAAATGGCCCTTTTTTCTAATAGTAGTTAACAGGGTCCCTGCACTCGACCCGTGTGTGGGTAGGTGGGAGAAAAGCGGATCTCATGTAAGGGCATATACTAATGCAACAGGACCAGCCGTAAAGCGTTTTAGCCGTTATGCCATCCAAAATTTGAATGAAAAATATATCACATATAGTAGGCAACATTTTTCGATTGTCAACCCCAAAGCCCGCCCTCTTCGCGGCCAACCACGAAACCGCGTCCATTCACATTCCCGATATTGAATTAGATGGCTTTAGTTTCATCTGTAAAATACGAGGTCAGTTGGTCTCGGAACCTTGGCACTCCGAGACTAGAAGTCACTTACTATATCCACTCACTTATTAGGCATGGTCAACATTCCCGAAACGGTAGTGTACAATCCAAAATTGGAAATTTAATATCCGCTTTAGGGCTGGCTGCTGCCGGATACAGGAATAGGTCACATTAACCCAATCAGGAGCGTTCCTCGTAAATGAGAGGTATCTCCATTGTTACTAAACTATATCTACCTCACTGGAGTAAAGAAATACGAAACGATACACGTATTTCTGGTACCGGTGATCCTAACCCTAGATGTCAGATGCCGTTGTACGCCCGGCCAAAATAAGCATCCGTATTACGATTGAGAGGGGAATTTGCCTCTGGGGCGCTACTGTTGAGTCGGTGAAGACCCAAATCCCATTCCGTTCAAAATCAAGTCAATCCTTGATATTCAGTAGCGTGCTGGCCTACTCTAGCGCGGATGAGAGGCGTATATGATGGCGCTTACCGTTCATGTATTAATATGTTCTTACTTCTTGTGCAAGTTCTTAATGTCAATGACGCTATCGTTCGGACTCTCATGGAAAGCATATAATCGTTTTGGGTCGAATATTTTTGTGAGTGAAATTAGCAGTATGTACAAACACGACTGATCTGGCTAGTTGAGTGGCACGCCGAAAAAGCTCGTTAAGCGGACATAGATATCTGATAAACAAGAATTGCGAATGGCTTCGAGGTGTTTGAAGGGGCTTTAGCGTGCGAAAGCCCTGGCAAGCAAGATTACCATACCTGATGGGCTCTACCACCCACACAACACGCACAAGATCCCGCACAATTTTTGTCAGTGTCGCCAGGTCGGCCAACGGATAGGACAGAGAATCTCAATGAAAACCGGATTTCCACTCGGGTATATTGCGGCAGAAGAGTACAGGATTGGTGCTTTTCCATCATGCAAATTCGAGCTCAGCATTGGAAAATATGAGTAGCGGCAACATTTGATGCCTTATACGCTGTATCGATTAGAGATTATATTATGCTTTCGCTCTGATTTCGGGATGCATTTATAAAACCGGTCCGCGTGTCAGTGGGTGGCAGGCTCGAAGTACAAAAGCTCAAAAACTCGAAAGTGACAACCGACATACCACATCCAAAAAAGTTCGCTTGTAAACTGCGACAAATGGTACCAATTACTAACTAATTAGTACTTATTTAAGTATATAACTTTAAGTATGAGTAATAGCAGAGGCACAATTTGGTGGAAGAATTTCTTGGAGCGGGGTTAGTACTGGCACTACACACAAGAGAAATTATGGCAGGTGCCACTTTTACACTGAAGTGCATTACTAGATTTTCAATCTGCACCATCACCTGAAAGCAGGTTAGGGACACAGGGTAGAAAGAATGGGGGGTGATGTGTGTTTAATTAGTGGGGAGGTATAAAAATTAATGGGCAAGCAGTTACATTATAGTGACTACAAATAGCATGTGAAGATCAGTCATTATAAGCGCTGTTAGTGACACATCAAATTTACAATAACTACACATCAAATTCTAATGACAACACATCAAAAGTTCAATGGCTATACATCAAAATTAAAAATATCTATAAAATCCTGCCAAGTTCCAAGTAAACTAAACTCAGAAACAATTACTCTACTCTGAGTCCGGTTGCAGTTTTACTAGCGAACTTTTTTTGTTGTGGTATGTCCGTTGTCGCATTTTAATTTTTGAGCTTTTGTACTTCGAGGCTACCACCCAGTGGTATTTCGCTTTGTAGTTACTGGATCGCCCTTGTCAGGCTTCTACCACTCGTACCGCAATACTTCTGGCAAATGCACTCGCAGCTAGCTTAAGGCCTGGCCAGCCTGATTTCTTGTGGTGACCTAATATTGTTGTATCCATATGTGGAATTATTCAATCCGAAGACAGGGTCGTTGCTATACAGTTGGTCCCCGTTGGCAGATTCCATAGAAATCATCTCACCACAATTACGCAAGTATCTTTTCGCATCCCCTCTGGTGTCACTATCATCTGCTTGTTTGTTTGTTTGTAATTATATTGTATTTGGCCACTTGTGGTCATGATATACCATTTTCTTCCTTTCCCTACCACTTCTCAAATTTAACAAAAGATAATAAGCTACGTCATATCCCCCCCTACTATACTACTGCCCAACTCTCATCTGCTGATGCATTCCAATTCTGTTGCATGTGTACTTGGATCGTGAGTCTCAGCACCATCTGATGTCTTGTATGAGAATGAAGACGTGTATGAAGATGGTGACTGTATCAGGATATGCATCAGGACCAGGATGATGAGTCTCATGTTTGAGGCATACGCGTACGCATGTGAGAGATTATACATATACGGGCCTTAGGCCCTCAAGATAGACAAGCAAATCAAGAAGTCATAGAAGCATCCAAAGTAACAGGTTATAAGCCCGGCGCTCACTCTTAGTTAAAAACTCTATTTTCACTTAAACATCACGATCTTTCAGAGCCTCAAAAACCCTAACCCTCTCCTACTTAAAACTCAACACCATCGATCAAATCTCACGATGTCTGAGCCTGCTCCCACCTTTAACAAAACCGAATGGTGTAACATTCCTCTACTCACCTATCTTAACTACGAAATATGGAACGAAACTATGACCCTTGTTCAGGAGGTGTTAGGGGTTATCTCTTAGCAGCGATAATGATACTTGATTATTGGTTACAAGACGCATACATATCTACGATATGCATAACACCTATGCGTGTACTATCAAGTGGTCAGCAGCATGCTCTTTAGCGGGGGTTCATGTTGGTCGCACGAAGCACGTGCTTCCTTCACACCCGGATACTCTGCGGGACATGCATGGTAATCACGCACGGCAGATGTTAAGTCAATATGCGATTAAGAGAACTCTACTCCCCTACCTGTAACGGGCTAGGATCCGAGAAGCACGTTCCGGTCTGGAGAAATGTCTCGACCTTAGCATGACGTATCTGAGGGATTAATGACGTAGGCAATGTGCCTAGAGCGAGCACTACACGTTGGCTCGAGTGGTCTGGATTGCAATGTAACCTCGTATCGGATACGAGCTTACGCGTCAGTAATCTACGTTGGCATAGTATTGGTTGGTCGCCGATTAAATCTATGACGCAATTAATTCGCTCACCTGCGTGAGGGAATTAAGAGGCGATAAGCATTATCATTTTGATTGGTAACTGTTCCAACTACCGACTTGTACGATTGCAAAGATGTCTGAGTTAGGAAAGGTTAAGCTGATATCGCGCGATGGATGGCCTGATTGTAGTCAGGAGCGTAATGCTTTCAAACCACATTGCAGAGACACAATTACCTGAGGGTGTTGTGGTAAGTTATTATCGGGCGCAAGAGGGCATGGCCAAGATAACACTATCACACCGAAGGGAAAGAACGAGGGCTATAAAGAGCCAGCGTTGGTCGAAGGAATTGGGGATCATCAGCGAACAGAATAGCTTTCAGAGAACACCAAAGACGATCTTAAAATATTATTAAGAATTCTATCAATTCAAAATTACCTCCCTCATTCACACACGAGACTGGGCTGTCTATGCCTGGACATCAATACACACCAGCCGAGTACGCACCGCAACAGAAAGTCGAGAGTTTTGCCAGGTTGCTTTCCGAATTGGAAGAGCACCGTTTAACCCACATCTACGCTGTGGTTTTACTTTTCTGTCAGTACGAGAATATCAACTACCTGGTGCTGAGGTATCTCAACACCGGCGCTTTACCCTTGGAGGAATATTCCGAGGAGTGGTTGTTCGACGGGGAAGTTTAGTCTTGGTCTACATCGGTGACGGCAACTGGCACCGGTACAATCTAGCCGAGTAAGAAGACGCGGCGGTGGAATTAGAACTACGAGAAGGGATAGCTCTTGCGAGACGGGCAAGAGGTTGAGTCTTAGGATAAGACGAGGAGAGACAGAGACTAGATAGGCGGCTGTACTTAGATTCAATAAATATTGTATTAGTTATTGGGATCTGAACACCCCCGTAACAGGAGGCTATGGACGCATACGACATCGTCACCGGCGAAGAACCTGAACCACCACAAATTGACATAGACTACCACGAATGGAAAATCCGAGCCGCCAAAGCCAAGACAACGATCCATCTTTCATGCTCTCCCGCTATACAGTTTCTTTTCAAAGGCCTTAGATCTCCAGGGGCGATGTGGACCACGCTGCTAGCTCACCTGGAGATTACCGGAACACACGTCGGCAGAACTGCCATTCAACGTAAGTTCCGAGCATGCCGCCTGCAGAAAAATCAAACACTTAGAGAATACTTTACACTACTTCGCGACTACCGTCTCCAGTTAATCGTTACACCACAAGATATCTCCGACGACGAAATGTGCACACACATCTACAATAACCTACTAGAACAGTATTCGACCAAGATCAAGATTCTAGAGAATCGAATTCCCTTACCTACGGTCGAAGAAACTATGGATGCCCTCCGAAGAGACGAGCAGGCCACCGGCCTTAGGAAGGAGATCGGAGATGAAGCCACCGGATCAGCCCTTTTCTCTCACGGACGCTACAGAGGACGCGGAGGCTACCGAGGACGAGGACGAGGCCGTTATCGTGGAGGCGGATACTACGGCGGGAACAAAGGCGGAGACAGCAACAACGATAAGGAATACACCTGCACTCACTGCAAATTGAACAATCACACTACCGAAAACTGTGGCATTCTCAAACGACTCAACAGCAAAGAGGAGAAGTTATGCAATCACTGTGGAAAACCCGGTCATATACGGCCCGATTGCCGAACACGCCAACATGGCTTCGAAGCTCGAAACAGGGTCAACAAATGAAACAACACCAAGGATACAAAGTCAGATACGAAAGCGTCCCTCACAGAAGCAACCACATCCCTGGCCGAACATGGGATCACAGCCGGAGACCGAGATCTCTTTTGACTACCAAACAACGCCACTCACGCTGCTCTCACATCGTCAGCAATTCTGACTTGGGTGGTGGACTCGGGAGCATCGCACAATATGTGCAACGATAGGAATTGCGTCATCTCATTCAAAAGACTACCATCGCCCATCATCATCAAACTTGGCGATGAGACTACGGTAACTACCACCTATCATGGGCTCGTTAACATATCACAGGACTTACAATTGAACGCACTTTATACTCTTACATTCCGGCTGTCTCTACTCTCTATAAATCAACTTGATCTTGCCGGATATACAACAACCTTTCGACGTGGCATATGCTCCATATTCACCGACTCAACTAATATTATTGCAAATCGTACCGGTGATCTCTATATACTCCAATCACGTTACACCCTCAACTCTGAGACTAGCGGAAGCCAGTCCACGCCTACAAAGAAATCATCATCGACGACGGAACTTACTTCAGCCTCGATAATTACTATGAGACTCTGGCACCGACGACTAGCACATCTACATCCAGCGGCAATGCGATCCCTAATAGACGGATTTAACGACCTAGATGCTATCGGAATGTGTGATGTCTGTCTGCAAGCGAAACACAAGGAAAAATTCATTCGAACTAAAGTCAAGAGGACTACACGACCATTCAAGCTCGTACATTCCGATACCTGCGGTTCTTTCTCTATACCGACTAAAGGTGGCCATCTGCACTATATCCTATTCGTTGACGACTACACCCGATGGACCACCATATACCTCCTTCCTGATAAGAAACAAGAGACTTGCATCGCCGCCTATCAGCACTACCAAGCCAAGGTTGACGCCAGAGGATACAATATCAAGCGTTTTCGGTGCAACAATGGCAGAGGAGAATTCGACAATCGGCTCTTCTGACAGCTTTTGGCCACACGTGGTACAGCCCTCGAGTTTTGTCCGCCTTACGCCCACCATAAAAATGGAGTCGCAGAGAGAATGATTCGTAAGATTACAGAGAAAGCAAGAGCTATGATACTTGACTCCCAGGCACGACTCGAGTTCTGGGGAGAAGCAATCAACACTGCAGTATATCTCCATCAATGCCTACCAAACGAAGGACTCACCAAAAGAGACGATCGCGACAGATATAAAGCTCCCTACGAAACACCATACGAGATGCTGCATTCTTATGGCAAACCTGAATACGACAAGCCGCCTGATAATCCCACACGAATGAAAATCAGTTACAAAGCTCCACTTCATCATCTGTGCCGATTTGGATGCTACATCAGCCGACTTATTCCCGAAAAGCAGAGAACAGACAAAAAGCTTGGGGCTAGATCAAAAGCCTGTATGATGGTTGGCTACGTACACAACTCAACAACTCTATGGAGAATTTGGGATCCAGAGCACAACACGGTAAAGGCCCAATCAGATGTGATATTTGACGAAGATAGGAATGCATACATCTCATGCCCGCAGTCACTAAAACGCAAAAACTCGAGCGAAACCAAACAACCTGAAGAAACTACTGAAGAAATTACCGAAATTGACTTATTTGATCTACCGCAAGAAGAAATACATATTGAAGAAATTGATACAGTTTTAAGTGGAACGGATGAGAGCATGGACCATAGCCGCACTCGCTCTATGAGTGGAACGGAGGAATGCATGTCTCATGGCCGCACCAAAGAAGCTCGCCCAATAGATGACGGAAATCCCATGGCTAGAGCAAATCCCGATCTTTCGTTAACTGGGCATACAAATAATGGGCACGAACATCGAAGACCGCCTGATACAGGTGAGAAAGATGGCCATCACATATACACACATATAGCTCCTGACGAGAACGCTGACAAATATACAGAAGGACAAAGCGGTCACTGTCCAATCCTCGAGTCTCATACACAAGTCCCAAGAGACGAGGTTATTACCAATAGAAACACACGAAGACAATTACATCAAGTAGCCGCTGCTACCAAGAAAACTACCAAGAAAGAAAAGAAAGCCCCAGTACCTACAGATAGAGTTACACGAAGCGCAGGCAGAGAACGGGTAAATATCACCGAACTGATGAACACTGCCTTAGCATTGACTACCATAAATGACGATCCCCGCACCTACAAAGAAGCGATGCTCAGCCCACAAAAGAACAAATGGGAAGCTGTGATCATGGACGAATACAACTCTATCATACGAAATGAGACATTCTCACTGGCACAAGCACAATTCGGAAATAAGCCAATTGGATCGAAATGGGTGTTCAAAACTAAGAGAAAACCCGATGGCTCAACACGGTACAAAGCCAGGCTTGTGATCAAAGGATATGAACAAATGGACTATGGTGAGACGTACGCACCCGTCGGCAAACTTACTACCTTTCAATTGCTAATAAGCCTTGCTGCACGAAAGAAGTGGAAAATCGACCATCTCGACGTAGTCATGGCCTTTCTCAATCCCGATGTGGACGATGATACACTATTCATGGAGCTGCCAGAAGGCTGGCCGGAGCACGGACCAGAGGAAGTCACAGTCGTTCGACTACGAAAACCACTTTATGGACTCAAACAAGCGCCACATCTTTGGTATCGGCATATCAACGCATTTCTCCTATCCCTAGGCTTTATCGAATCAGAAGCAAATCCCAACCTCTACATACGAAATCTCGGCGAAATGCTCCCACTTCTCTACATTGACGATATGCTATTAGCTTACGCACCAACTGCAGCAAAAGAGGCGGAGGAAATCAAGCAGGCCTTAGCTGCAACTTATACGATCACCAACCTCGGAACTGCTTGCCAATTCCTCGGCATCGAGATCCACTACGATACGGATGGCTTGATCAGCCTCGGTCAAAGAGTCTTCATTGACTCCGTTCTCAAACAATTTCATACGGAAGCAGCCCACGGTGCTGCAACTCCACTCGACGACAAAGTTAAGTTAGATCTTGCAGAAGAAGAAGAAGATGGAGAAGTTGACCCCAAAACTTACCAAGCAATCGTTGGATCTCTTATGTACATCGCGCTCGCCACGAGACCAGATATCTCATTCGCAGTAGCAGCACTTAGTCGATACAATTTGAGGCCTTTCGCCAGGCACTTAACAGCAGCACAATGCGTACTACGATATCTCAAAGTCACGAAAGACTACCACCTTCGCTACAACTCCAGCACTACTGGTCCAAACACTCTTATTGGTTATACAGACTCCGAGTAGGCCAGCGACAGCGCAGATCGAAAATCTCAGGGAGGCCACATATTCATCTCGAACGGTACCATATCTTGGCACTCACGGAAGCAAGACTTAGTTGCAACATCGACTTTAGAAGCAGAATATATCGCATGCTCAGAAATCTCGAGAGAAGGAAGATGGCTGCTGCAACTTTGCAAAGATACTAAACGAAACGACAACAATAACAATAACAATAACAATAACAATAACGACAACGATAACGACAACGATAACGACAACGATAATGACAACGATAATGACGACTATAACGACAACGATAACGAAGACGATAACGACAACGATAACGATGACGATAACGATGACGATAATGACGACGATAACGAAGACGATAACGACGACAATAACGACGACAATAACGACGACGATAACGACGACGATAACGACGACGATAACGACGACGATAACTAGAACAATAAACCACTCCCAATCCTCTGCGATAACGAGGGCGCACTTACTCACATCATCAATGGAACAATCAAGGCACGAACGAAACACATAGACGTTTGTTACCACAACAGTCGAGATCTACATGAGCGCGGAAAAGTCAAGTAATCCTGGGTATCAACACAAGAAAACGTTGCCGATATCTTCACGAATGCACTACTGAGAGAGAAGCACAAGAAGTTTACAAAGGCTATGAGTTTATTGTAGATTTGGAAGGATATGGTATTTGGGTATACTAGGACGATTGTACATAACTATGGAGTGCACTCTTTCCCTACCTAGCACAGTCAATTAGGAGGAGGGTTTTAATGAGGCACCGGAAGATGTTTGATATGGACTCTATTTGTACTATATTTGTTTGGATTCACAGAGATATGGACTTGCTACGGAACGCAGCAAGAGGGGGAAGTGTTGCATGTGTACTTGGATCGTGAGTCTCAGCACCATCTGATGTCTTGTATGAGAATGAAGACGTGTATGAAGATGGTGACTGTATCAGGATATGCATCAGGACCAGGATGATGCGTCTCATGCTTGAGGCATACGCGTACGCATGTGAGAGATTATACATATACGGGCCTTAGGCCCTCGAGATAGACAAGCAAATCAAGAAGTCATAGAAGCATCCAAAGTAACAAATTCCGGGTGGTCATAGACGAGTGATATTCCATGATCGAGTATCTACGGTGACGGAAGTACAGTCCCAGAATATAGGTAGTACCGGTTGATCCAAAGTAGTACCGGTACCTTTGTTGTAGTTCAAATTTTCAAACTACAATCTAGCATTTTCAACGTTGAGGGCAAGAAGTTAAACCGACTACTGGTAGTGCAATCTCCTCTCTAATCTCTCCATCAACCTCCTCGTGATCTATTTGCTCTTAGAGTACTAGTGCTCAAGATTATTATCTACTTATCCTTGATACAGGTCTTTGTTGACTAGGAGTTTGGCCCGGTGGCTTCCTTAGCCTTCGGTGCTGGTGGACTCGGGGATGAGGCCGGTGGCTTGAAGCCCCCACCGGCCTCGCCTGCCCCCATGCCGAGGATGAGGGCTCGGCACTGGTACTCGGCTTCGGGCCCCGGCTTCGGTAGTCGGCATGGAGTTTTCCTTCTCTCTTTCGTATATAAGTCTACTGTTTTCCTTCTCTTGTATCGATAGATAACTGAGCTTCTTCGTTCTTTCTCTTTTGCTCTCAACAGTCTTTGGAGTGTCAACAGCACTAATCCTTCAATTGTGCATATGCGAGAAAAGTGTAATACTGGTGAAGTACACTTTTGAGCCTCTGACGCGCGATGCAACACGATCTGCAGCTGAATTGTGATCGTGGAAAGCTTGAGTGATTACAACTATCCAAGTTACAGTGGCCCAGTGACGGTTAATGACCTGAGTTGTCAACCCAGCTTACAGTGGCCTAAGTAATGATTAACTATAATAGCTAGGGTACTTCTCTCGAGTTGTAACCCCACACATAATTTGCCTACAGTTGGGACCGGCATTGCCACTTTAACCGAGTACATATCCCATCATCTATAAACGCCTACCAGGCCCTTACAACTACTATTCTTACCGACCCTGTTCCAAGGTCTTTGTTGTTAAGCTGATTTGTCTGCTGCTGCTCTCTAATGTATAATTTTCGTATTTGGCCCATCTAATCTTACAGTCTAAGTGAGTCTTAAGCCCTAACAGCCACTAGAAGAAAGTATAATGCATACCCCTCATATAAACAGATCTAAACGCGCAAGATATAACTATAGTACTTAGGGGAGAACCATGTATTGATTCTATGATATAGTGAAGAGAAGGAGAAAGACTCGATTTATATACAGAGAATTATGAGAGAAAACTTTGATGCTTCGCCACTTGCCACTCTGAGTCACTTGTCACTGGATACGTAACACACGAGATAACGTATTTTACCGAGTGACCGTCCATGACCGGGTAAGCGCTCACCTGCGGGTGAAATCTATTGACCATATCTGACTGACTGAACTCTCCTCCCAGACTATGTAACAACCTCAATCCCTTTGCCTATATCCCAGGGCATCTCTTCACTCAATCCTGCCCTTTTCTGACCATGAATAGAATCTCTATATACAATGGGGTCCTTATTTTCATAAATTTCACCTTTATCCTCCTCCTCCCAATCAGTTACATCTTCCTCCTCATCTTCCCAATCACTAAGCACAATTGCAGGGGCCTTCTCTACTACTATGGCTTACATTTTCGAGGATGTGGTGGCTTTCTTTCACTTCTGTAGCAGCTGAGTTCTTTACTTTAGTCTTCTTTTTGTGCTTTTTAGCTTTTGTTGCCATCTCCCCTTCTATTCTCAATCTCTGTTCCATTATGTGCACCACATCCTTCTGGTTAATAACTCAAGCTTTGGTAAGGTGGCAACAACACCTCATGCATACGGCCCAGGCGCCTTATTAGGGGTGTGGGCGCGTCCAGTGCCCACACCAAACCAGCCACTAACAAGCTACTAGCGGGGCACCTTGTAGCCATGCCCACCCTCAGCTCCCCGCTCCCACATCTATCCAACTTTGAGCTCAATTAACTACATGAGTTTTACTTTGACCAGGATATTGTTTATATATGAAATGTAGTTAACAAGATGCTCTTTCACTTGCTTGTCTCCTCTTTTAGTTTCCTCTAATATTCAAGGAGTGGTTGTAGATCAATTACAGTGGCTTAGACTATACTTAGCACTGTTGATGCTGCTAAGCACTGCTTAGCACTGCTGGTGTTTTGCGTCAGGTAAATTATTTCTACCTGATGCTTAGATACATGTTGTATACCATCAGGTAAATCTTTTCTACCTGACACTTAGATACATGTCATACACTGTCAGGTAAATCTTTTCTACCTGACTGTTAAGTACATCTGTGATGAGTGACAGCTTATGACTCAAATATAGAGACTGACCAGTTTACAACCAGTATCAGGCCAACAATAATTCCAAACCCATCTGCATACAGTATAGCTACTCTATGCCAAAGAGCTTTCAATTTAACCAAGGATTGGTGGACTTATGGGTTGACTGCTAAGGAAGAATAAGGAAAAGGAGAGCTATCTACCCATATGATTTCTCCACCACTTGTGGTTGGAATTCATTTCCCTTGCTACCTGAGTCTCTTCAGCATGCTATAAGGCTACTTGGGTGCAGCTTGGCAGTTTCTAGGGACAATGAAATGTCACTAGGGCAAAAATTACCTGAGTTATGGTACTATAGAGGGTCTCCCACTTCAGCAACTCAGAACTAGTACCTATCTCAACAACCACCAGCCCAAATCTGCCAAGACTGACATTAATGGACATCTAGCATACTGTATATGCTCTAATGGTATTACCAGTGAATTCCATTTACAATTGGTGATATAAACAGGAGGGATTAGGAGGTGGGCAAAAATCCGCTGGCTTCATAGGCTCTCACTCACATTTTCATCTTACTCAAAATTGGACCATTTGACTTAATTTTTGGATTGACATATAGGCCTTGGAGTTGTCTATTATACTGCTCTCTCTGATAGTCTCTCCATTGTGTAGTTGTTGAGTAATTTGCAATTTTGAAAAAAAAAATCGGGATTTACAAGGTGCCCCGCTACCAGCTTGTTTGGCGTGGGCGCTGGACGCGCCCACACCCCTAATAAGGCGCCTGGGGTGCCGTCCTGGCAGGCGGGGGTGTGAAGTATCGTGGACTATGGCATTCGGGGTAAAGACTCGGGGACGACTGGGCTCGCAGATAAGCCGAGTGATGGGATCATGATGCACCAGATTAGACTTTCTGCGATAGTCCTACATCACCTCCTGCTCAGACTGTCCGATGAACTCCACCTCACGCCAGTAGGAATGCCATAGCGCCCCCTGTATCTGAAATAACTTGGCGCAGGAAGGGATGGAAACAGTCCGTCTACCTGTTGCGACTCATTGCTGGAGGTCTCTTTTACAAGTCAGCTGGCTTCGCTTCTATATGTATAAAACCTGACTTCACTTTGCTTCAATATAGATGTATGGGATCTGGCTTCTTTCAACAAGCCACTTCATCCTCCAACTCCTCCACTCTATCCTCTAAATGCATCTGCCTTTTCACTTCTTTAGACTGTTGAGAATGGGATTTACTGTACTTTGGTGCAGTAGGAGGAGTGGTAACGCTGAATGGAATGTGAAAAGGTTAGCTTTGCTTCGCTTCCGTAAACCTAACTTCTGTCTATAATTATTTTACTCAGCGAACTTTACCAGCAATTAAATTACTGGCTTTCAATAGTCCTCCTAGTGGCTCAAATTTATTTTGCATATTTTTTTTTCACTTGTCGCATTCATCGGTCCATGACTGGTGGGTCAGAATACACCCGCAAGTCCAACGGGCGACCACGACGCCGTCCAATCCCGGCAATATCTCTTCCTCACCTAGGCCGTCAGGCGGCCATCAAAATGACTAGGCACGTATATGAGAGACTGGAGGGCGTCCGAATCTCTCTGACAGCTTAGAAGGGTATATCACTGGGGTTTTTTGCCCATGTGAGTTCTACTGAAACTCTGTTGATTATAATCTGCCGTGGGGATATATTATTCATTATTCATCATTCATATATACCTTTAAGAAAAGGGCTATCCTCGGAATACGTCCAAGTCCTGTTTTGTAATGGTTGTTGCTTTAAGCACGGTTGTGCACGCGAGGAAAAATGGTTCGGAAGCGCTTCAATAGTAAAGACCCGTTATACAACCGAGGGAAAAACCCGCTCTTTCTAGTCTCGTTCTCAGCCCTGCGAAGGCCTAACAACGAGATTACGGCCTTTCACGCATGAACGGTACAATTGAAGGCGTCTTTATCTGATTGGTCGGAATGCTGTGGCTGAGTGGCTGATTGTGGCAAGCATCGATTATCATAACTACACTTGAACTCAAATCTAAAATCACCAGCCCAATTAAGTCCACCAGTTTGGCTCTGATCACAAAGTGTCCTATACATAAATTGTGCATAACTATGCCCTCTTTCGCCTCCCGCTCTCAGATTTACAATATATCTCATATTAAGTGAGCGGTTGTGGATAAATAGCCTCATTGAAACGTTTTGGAGCGTTTTTGTACAGTGATACCATGAATATTGGTGCGATCGAAAATCAGAGACTGGGAAGCGAAAGAGGGGCATTTTTGCATAAGTCTTGTATAAAAGACATTGCGATTAGAGCAAAACTGACAAAATTAATTAGACTTGAATTGGATTAGGTAGCTAGGTAGAAAGCCTCTGCTAAGTCGCCAATACCGCCGTAGCCACGGAGACGGCAGAAATTCACGATCTGCTGGAGAGATACACTCACTGGCAGTTAGATGGAGATGGTACTGGGCTGGCTGGAGATAGACATAAACCTACCGGGAGCTGGCCAACCCAGTCCATGTGAGAAATCCATTTCTCATCACCACTAGCAGAGAGCGTACAGTCGCGTCCGATAAGACTTGGCACGGTGATACAAAGTCGCGACTTCACTTCTGTCGATAGCTACATGGCACCCAACAACGACCACAGACAAGCGAGAGAAGACAAGAACACAGAGATCCTCGCCCTCCACAATCACACCACATTAGGTTATGATAAAATCGCGAAATCCACTGGTGTCGCAAAGTCAACAGTGCGGGCAGTCATTAAGCGGGGACAGGCCCATGATGCACCACGCTCTGGTAGACCCACAAAAGTCACGGCAATCTCACGCAAAATAGT
>Ga0307514_10001482_pt1 | contig 28394 bp, 19 predicted proteins | sample 16_EM_MG_FD_203088 | JGI IMG/M metagenome (GOLD analysis project Ga0307514, IMG submission 203088) | Populus trichocarpa ectomycorrhiza microbial communities from riparian zone in the Pacific Northwest, United States - 16_EM | ecosystem: Host-associated > Plants > Roots > Unclassified | place... | reverse complement strand
TCCGCCTTCCCCTTGCAATTTTTGCCGGCAAATCCCATGGCGAACCTTGAATGCAGACAACCAACCTCCAGAACATTGGAAGTCAGTATAATCCTCCACTGACTCCTCTCGCCCCGAAAGTTCCTCCATCAATAAGCGTGCTTGACCTTGTATGATGGCATCATTTATTGGAACTCGCACTGCATGAGCACGTTCTATCCATTCTGCCAACAATGCTTCAAATATTGGATAGACTGCCACTCTTTTTTTCTTCCTATGTGCCCCATCCACTGGTGGAGGTTTCAAAATCTCATCCGACATAGCCAATATATCACTCATTGTTGACATCGAAATTCCTTTACCACTTTGATCTGGAAACAGAAGGCCAAATTCTTCCAATCGCATCTTCTTCCCTGCCTTTACTTGTTTCTCCCGCTCCAAACAGATCTCATATTTCTCTTTTAGAGAGAATGCCCGCTTAACACCCATCCTAGCAATATCATTAGCAACCTGCTTACATTGACAAAATGTTATAGATCTTACTTCAAATTTGGTTGTACCGGATGCTAGTCTAAACCGGACGGGATCCTTGAGATTTATGCCGTCCGGTATAGCAAGGTTTAACTGTATTGTGTCAAGCTGAGTGAGATATCGGCAGAAGGTATCCATAGCGGGACCAGAGTACTTGCGTTGCCAGGCGTTGCAGAGAAAGGCGATAGAGACAGCAACATCCGAGGTCGTGATATTGTTTCGTCTTGGTGTAGCTATTTGTGTGTGGAGCAACGATTCCACCATACCAGCAAACTTTGTGCATGAAGCAACTTGGTAAACATATCGGCAGAGTTGTAATCGTCTGTCAGGCGTCTCACTAGCTCTGATTTACCTGTGTTATTCAACAGGCGTTTGCTCGATTCCACAATGTAGGTATTCCACGCAAAGCGGACGACGGTACTGAGTGTATCATCCTCATCGCTAGAAGTGGCAGCGACGTTGGTGTCAGTTGTAATTGAGGGTATGATAGCTTGATACACTGGGGAGCGTACTGTTAGCCTAGACCACAAGCTTAAGGATCAAAGGGTGTATGGTATACCGGTATACTGTAGCTATTATAGCATTCCAATTGAGTCCCAGGTTGCAGATATGATGTTGTGTGCTGTTCAAAGCGGGGGTTGGAGTAAGACAGGTGTACAACCTGAAGCTTCAATTGTCGGGCTCGTAACCTGATGAAGCTCAATATTGTTGGTGCACAGTATACCATCGGTGTCTAGGCAAACCTGGCACCCAGGATCACGTTTTGTCCTAGCGGTAATACTCTCCAACAAATATCCGGTGATAGAAGCGTTCTGAGCACTGCCAAGGCACTACCGGTAGGTAAATACATCGTATATAGTTGACTAGAGTACTTACTGTACCTACCTAGGTTTGATTTTATTTTTTATTTAGTTTGCTCCGACAACAAGTGGTCAGGTAGGTAGTTTGGTACCGCATCCACTGGGAAAGAAGAGACATAGACACGAGCTAACTTACAGAAGCTGATATCCGTGCATAAAGCAGGTGGATGGCAACACACTCACTGAAGTACAAGCTTCTATGCGGTAATAATGTTGCCTACAGGAAAATGACAGCTCGACCGGGCCATAAAGCGAAATCAACTGCAGTGCGACTAGGTACGTAGCCTTACCTCGCTCAATTGACAGGTGGATGCGATACCTTATCCACGCGGGGTTCAATACTCATACGGTGCCCCCTGAGATAAGCCTTTCCATGCGAGTTCGAAATATTAACTCTCAATCTTCCTTGTGCGAGTTTTCAGCTGCAATTACCCAGATAATCGCCCAAGTAGTAGCGAAAGTGAGAGCATGTTACTTGTTAATTTCGATATGAATAAATCAAGCAGGTTTATTTGGTAACTTGATCCCTACTGGTTCTGACATTGCTCGCGAGGAATTGATAAGCGAGTCACACATGATGGATGATGAGGAGCTTGAATAGAATCAGCAATCAGGTCCAACTGGCGTTACGCAACCGATTTGGCAAGCCATTCAACATCACTTCTCCTCCAAAGCCAGCCAACGGCATCCATGGGCCGATCATCGCATTACTCCATTATACTCATATCGCATCCCTGGCCCCATCACAGACCAATACGGAGTATCAAACCCACATGGAGCAGGCACCAGCTCAGCTCGATATACGGTTTATAAAGTAGGAAGATAAAAGCTTGATTGGACATAGTCTCCCACAGCGGGCACAAGTGTCACAGAAGAGGAAGAAGAATCACAACTAGGTACCAGACCAGTCTTGCTCCATACCAGACCAAAGAAAGGCCACCAGACACAAACATAAAGCCTTCGAAGGGCACTCAGCTCCTTCGGCAAAGCCATCACGGATACGAAGAGAATCTTCAACTCAAAAGATGAAATAAACAGGTTGCGGAAAAGATTGCTCAACTTCTTCCACTGGATGCCGCGCTATCCAGAATAGCTGTCGAAAGAGAGATAGAAATAAATGTGAGTATTACAAGAACCACACAAAGAAAGAGAAACTACATGATATGCCCATGAAATGCCCAGATACCTTTCCCTATATTGTCAAAATACAAGATTCATACATGAATTACATATCCGAGACTTTTCCCTATATCAAAACAAAACATAAGAAAATAGGAATGCTATCTAAAGAAACAGGATTAAGGGAAAATGCAACCCCCCCTTGTACATTACATCTTCATACCATCATTTAAGAAAAGAAAAACGCCGAAATAGATATATCATAATCAAACAGAAAAATAGAAACATTTCCATCTCTTAGCTTTTCTCTTTCCGTTTCCTATGTGTGTCTGGTTTGAAAAAAAGAAAAACAAGCGGCCCGTCCCCTGACATCCCGGAAATAAAAGGCGAAAGGCGTTGCTAACTTAATGCGTCTTTAGTACTCCCTATGTGAGGGATATACGTTGTGGTGAGGGTGAGGTTGATTAGTGTGCATTGGGTATTGTGCATGTAGCCCCCCCTGTGCATGTTGTACGTGGCCAGCGTATCTGTTGGGCCCCATAATAGTCGCCTTTCGCCCCCCAGTCGGCGAATGAGGATTGAACATCTTTGTCGGCTTTGGGCTCGCAAACCTCACCATTGGCTTGCGGGGTTTTGGAAAAAGTTCAAGCTCTCTCTGTGAGGGTGCCTCAGCATAACCTTCATCAACCCAGACTTCATCACCATCATCACCATCATCAGGCTCAACTATCATCGACTCTGCAACATTACAAACAGCCTCTGCATCATATGGAACTTGGAGGAACTTGGCAAAAGCAGTCTCATGAATAGTAAGCCTTCTTGGCGAAGCAGAACCACCTCGGATTTTCACTGGCCTCTCAGTACGATCAGAGGCCTTGGAGCTGGGCATGGACCCAGACCCGGAAGAACCAGAAGACCCGGATGACCCCGACGCAGTCGAGTCAACAGAAAGCTCAGATGGAGTTTGCGATTCATAATCTTCAAAACGAGCCTTGTCCGCTCTGATGGCTTCAGCTAAGGTGTTGGTGGAGTGGGCACTGGTTGAGCGCTCACGAACCCTGTTGTATGCATCCTTACGCTGTTGCTCTAGAGCCGCCCTTTGATGGATCTGCTGCTGCTCAAGACGGACCTGCTCAAGATTACGACGCTCCTGTTCAACCCGACGCTGATGTTCTTGCTCCAACACACGACGCTGCTCTTCAACACGCTGTTGCTCAATTCGTTGACGCTCCTGCTCCGCCTTCAGCTGTTCAGCCTTCACACGTTCCTGCTCAAGCCTTTCCAACTCCGCACGCTTCCGGGCACGCTCTTGGTTCAGGCGTTCCTGCTCACGTTCCCGGTTAATACGATCCTGTTCGGCACGTTGTTGGCGCTCTTGACGCTCCTTCTCAGCACGCTCCCGGGCAACACGCTCTTGCTCGGCCTTAACCCGTTCTTGTTCCGCACGCTGCTGCTCGATGCGGCGTTGTCTTTCAATGTGCTCCAATAAGTCCGGACTTAGTTTCGGGTTCTCTGCCCTCTCTTCCACGGCCTTGGCCCCTTGTAGAGGAGTTTGAGAGGGAGAGCGAACAGGAGGAGACTGCGATGACTGTCTACTTTCGGCTTTCGGCTCGGCTGATGCATTTCTTTTCTCGGCCACTTTTGGCTCGGGTACTGGAATAGAGGCTGCTTGGGTCTGGGTCTGAGGGACCTCGGTGCCAGGGGTTGGCTGCCTCCTCTCCGCAGCCTGTGGGCGAGGAAGTGATTCGGCCCGGGGCGGAGGTGCCTCGCTGAACCTCCTCTCCATACTTGGCTGTCGCCTGTCTTGCATGGGAGGTGGGGGTGGAGGAGCATGTTGCTGCGCCAGGGAAAATCTCCTCTGCCCTGTAGGGCGCTGCGGAGGTACAGGCCTCTGCTCCCGCCTCAACTCTGGCATTGGTGGGGGGGGGGAGGGCTCCACTCTAATCCCATCATGAATGGAGAAACTCCTATCCCTAGAAGCACCACGCTTTTCCTCCTGTTGCTGTTGCAAGTGCTGTGGAGGGCTCGGAGAAGAAACTGTTGCACGCCTAGTGGGAATTCCGCATGTGGTAGCTGCAGTGCTGCTAGCTGGAGTAACTCTATCACTCGACGGTGCCCTAGGCCTCTGCAGCGCGGGCTTCTCAGTGAGCACCGATAAAGTTGGACGCTCGCTCGATGGAGCTCGAGGTGGAGGAGGTGGCATTGAAGTGTTTGGGGTTCTCAGATTAGGAATGGCTGGTGGTGGAGGAATTGGTGGTGGGACTGAAGATTCTCGAGACTGAGGCTGCGTCTGAGGGGGTGTTGGGAGGCCCTGCTCGAACCTCGTGAACTCAGGAACAATGGATTTCCTCCTCTCCCTCTTGGTCTCACTTGAGACGGTCACAACTGTCTCTGGCTTGGGCGGCTTCTCGACTCTTCGTACTGCTCCTCGCCCATCGCTGCTAGGATCTGGAGTCATAATCGTGGGAGTAAGAATACATGGTCGAACGGAGGGAGCAGAGCCATTGGAGCGAACATCATCAAGCTTGTTGAGGTATTGACTCAGCCTCTTCTCCAAGCCATCATAAGTATTCTGCTTCTCATCTGTATATTTCGACCAACTAACTCCGACAAACTTGACCAGAGATTCATGCAAAGAGCGATAAGAGCTGGGTGGTCTGAAAGATACTGACTTGACCGGTGATGCGGAGCCCTGATTCTGTAGGAGGATACAATTAACCGAGCTAACTTGTTCTGCTGATAGCATCGACACTGGAAAAACTAGCTCATCCTGTTCCCGATTCTCAACAGCAATCACTCTTCCATCCCACCTTGGCTGACCGAATAGTTTTTCCAATTCGGGAGGGGCTTCCCACCCTTGCTTCAGAAAAGAAACTTCACCTTTAGCCAAATCTTTGTAGTAATTATTTGCAAGTGGGTGCGGCAAATCTTCCAGCAATGATCGGCGAAGCCCCCACCGGCGTCTATGGGCTTTTGTTGAGTTTGGGTGCAAAAGCGTACCATGGCAAAGGGCTAGAACCAATTTCGGCGACAGGACATAAAGCTGGTGCCACATGAAGTCCCTAGTATACGTTCGCACTTCATGCTCCCGGGCGGTCATTTCGATAGTCAACTTCTTCCGCGCTCCAAGTGCACCACCCTCGAAACAGCCGAATGCATTATCAGTCAGAACAAATTCTTCTCCTTGTCCAGCTTCCCAGAACACAGCAAATCTCTCCCGAGCATTAGCTCGATAATCGTCCCGATCCAGATCGAAAATGTCGGAGTCTGTAGCGATTTTGTAGTGAAAATTGTCGAGAATCAGCTCTGCATTCCGCAGCCACAGATCCCTAGGATGGTCCAAACCATGCGCCTCCATAAATTTCTTCCTTCTCACTCTCGCATCTTCCATATTCGGGTCCTTCGCCAAGAGGTGCTGGTTTCTGTCACGGTTTCTTAACGATGTAGTCAAAAACAGAAATTTGCGCATTGTGTTGATTTCCGCCCGCCGCATTGGAATGATGCCAGACTGATAATTTTGATAGATTTTCCATACTGGCTCGATTAATGCCGAAAAAATCCCCCTGTCCAATCTTTGCACCGTCTCAAATGGCCTCCACTGCTCTCGCGCAAATATACTTGGCTTAAAGTTATCGAAATGTCGCTCATAAATATTCGCCTCACCAAAACATTCCGACCAGTGCCGCTTATCAAATCGCTTTGTCTGCGGGTCGTAGATCACCAATGTATCGGCTTCATCGATAGGCGACTCCTCACCATAGTACCATCCAGCGCTAATTATTAAATTAGCCATACAGCAAAATTCGGACAAAGGATATTTGACTGTTTTCACATACCTCTGCTGCACTTTCAGCCTATCAGTGGTGCAAAAACTCTGCAAAACAAAATGCGGGATATAGTGTCGGAACCGTCGTAGTGACCCATCCCGATCATACTGTGCAAGCCACATGCTCGCCATGTAGCGAGAATATTCCAAGGGATCCGTCTGCATCATATGGTGTGGTACAAGTGGTGGCGGTGGGCCAACCATCGCCATCGCGGGCATTTGTGTCGTCGTGGAGGATTATTCGTATGAAGTTGTTGCAAGTGGGGGGAGGTAGCAACTCGGAATAGATGATCTCTTCAACAGAGATATAAGTTCCTGATCTGTCAACGCCAATGCATGTACTGAGTCAAGCTGGTTCTCAAGTGAAGCGCTCTAATATAGTGCGCAGCGGGTGGGAGTTATGAATGGAACCAACGTACCAGTGTTAGTCGCACGCACACAAGTCAAGTCAGTCTCTCTCTCCCCTCACCAGCTGGAGTATCTTGCCGCTGGTATTGTTATTGTATTTGCTTGTGGCGGGTAATACGATGTCGAGCGAGTTCCAGGCGTGAAGATGTATGGGCAATGTTCTCGTGCCCATCTACCTACACTAAAATAGATATGCTTCTGGTATGGACAATAAAAGGGTGGAGGAAGAAGGGACTGGAAATAGGATCAAAAGTGGAAACGCTGCTAGCGCCGACGTCGAGGTAGTATTCTGTATATAAACCAATGCTGCTTATACGATGCAGCTGCTGCGCCCTATGATCAGATCCTCAGTATGTTTGCTGCGGCGGCTCATGTAAAACCAGGGCAGAACATAAGACACAGGATACCCGGAAAATAGCAAGCAAATAGAAAGCAGTTTCTAGAAGGCGTGAGAATCAGTCCGTTGTTGTAACTGGAATGCCTTATTTCCTCTCTGCAAACCTTCGTAGGACGAATTCAATCCAATGCCCCCCAAAAGTAGCTATCAAACCAGCGAATGCAGCCGGGCAAGCAGGAACGGAGAAAAGAGCAAAAGGGGTGGGGGGAGCGGTGGTAAGGGTGAGTAACAGGAAAAGCAGCTAACGCAGTAATCTGTAGAAAATAATGTGCGTGTGATTGGTATTTGTGGGGATTTGCCTATATGTTTATGGAGGGGGTCTTGTCGGAGCGTGAGCGCCAAATATTTTTCAGTTGCGCAAGCACACCCTCACACACACCCTCACAGCCCGGCACCCACACCCAGCGGCGAAAAAGGGGACAGACTTGTCTGCACCGCCGGCTGGGCAAGCGCAAAATACCAAGAAAAAAAAAAGAAAAAAATCGGGCAAGACGCACGATATGTGGGCTAACAGAGGGTGGGAGACAAGGTATATGGAAGGAATAATGGAAAAAGGGAGCAAGCTGAATCGGTACTTGCTGCAACCTGCTCGGCGGCTTGTATGCTTTTGCGCGGGGGAAGGTGTAGGACGGTTTGATGAGATGAGAGAGGAGGGTGAGATTCAGAAGCACAGCAATACTATAAAGAAGATGACGAGAAAGAAGCAAGTTGAAATTGACGGATAAAGGATTCGAGATTCAGGAGAAGCAAAACTTAACAGGCCTAGGCATAACATTCAGCAGTTCGATTCACGAGAAAGAAGGATCAGAGGTCTGGAGGGAGGGGCGATTCATGTGGTTCTGCCCTATCTGCCCATCCCTTTTAATTTTTGTTTTACATGGTGGGCTGGAAGGTGGTGGGATGTACTGGACTGGGATGAGGTGTTTGGCAAGCTCTCATCAAGACTTCCCTCCACTCAACCAACCCCGCCCTGACATAAAGATTTCCTTCCGCAGCCCTCACCCTGCCACAGCTGGTCGGGTTATGAATTCTACTCCTAAATTCAAGGCATAACTGGTACACCAACCCCTTCCTTCGCATTTCCTCATCAGAGAGCCTGTACCTAAGTCTGGCTTGGCCAACGGCCTTTACTTGCCTGCCCTTGCAAGCACACTCCTGAGCACAATATGATTTTGCTAGAGAATTTCTTACAATGGAGCCATAGATATATATTAACATATCCCAGAACTAGCTGCCTGATATCGTCAAACACAAGCGGAGCTGCTCTCAGGCTGTGTAAGAAATGGTGTGCCCAACAGATGATGTACAGTACAGTACAAGTGTGCAGATGGGCTTTGGAGGATGACCTTGCTCTCGCCATCCCCTGGATGGGGCGCTCTAGGGGAACACATAACAGAACACCAGATACAGTCAAATCCCTTTTACACACCCGCTCTCCCGCACCAAAACCGCTCTGACAAGAGCTGTGGCTGATCTGAACTCACCAGCAAGGGGCGGGCGTAAGGCATCATCAGCATCATAACGATGCGCATGCTTTCGTACTCCCGCCTGTACCACTGACACCCGTCATACAGCAAAATGACATAAGGTAGGGAACCACAAGTCCTCATCGTCACGCCTCCATTGGCTAAGACAGAGGTCATTCTACTACCAGGGTTCACTTTGGGTGCAATCAGCCACGACACAGTACAATCCTTCCATCCTTCCATTCTACGTACCTAGTCCCCGACTGGATCCGTCATCTCAAACACGCCTCCGAAAATATCTATCCTATCATAGCGTGCTCACGATCCGTACCACCTAGACTAGTCCTGGCCCTTAAATCTAAACCCGTACATAGGACGTAAGCATACTGAGGCGCTGCTGAAAGAAAAATACCCATTCGGGATATCTCGTGAAAATGGGGATGGATGCGATGCTCTTCCCCCTTCTCAATACTGCAATAGCGGTGATATACTCCGTACTTAAATTAATAAGCTGCCCACACTTGCTAAACTCCCCTGCTTCCTTGATTATTGGCAAGAATTGAGCGATGTCAGGTGTACAGTCTAAGTAGGCCCCGTACATATTATAGCTACAGTATGTATGTATGTAGGCGTGAACTATAACCTCGCAATTCGATTGAATCTAAAACTGCGAAACGTTCGGAATATACATTTCGTCTTCTCCCCGGAATACCCCACTATTTGGTAATTGCGCAATTGTTCCAAACCTTAACAACGTAGCCATTTGCCACATCCATGGTTTGCGCCCGACCCCTGTGGGGTTCTCCACGTTTTCCTCCGAGAGCTGCCTTTCGCATAAACATACTCCATCCAAATTCTTATTCTTCGCAATTTATCTTTTTTTCACGACAGCGAAAAGGAAATGTCTGGTCTAGACTATGACGTACAACCAGCGACCAGACTGTATACGAGCAATCTCACGGCCCAGACCATATAAAGCAGCATATAAAGCAGCATATAAATTTTTTTCTTGACCTCAATACGAGAGCTGCCACCTGAGATCTATTTTAACAATTGACTAGCTCATGCCACAACATACAAAACATCTATTTCCGTGCCAAAAACATCCATTATATATTACAAACTTGACCAACCAACCAGCTACTGGTCCAAGATTCGCATCCTATATTATCAATGCTGGAGATCAATAGTGCGTTATGCTGTACCCGACAAGCCCCCTGCACGAGTTGTGGTATATAGGTATCTGTACCTCGGGGGCCACGAGGTCATCCCATGCCTTAACTACAAGCCACCTTCTCCCCACAAAGTGCTCTAGGTACCGGTACCTTGTACTCAACCCACATTATACCTACATAATACATGGTAGTTATAATCTGCAACTTCCACCTTAGTTCTGCTCATCACTCCGGATACATATAGATATACATACCATAATACCCCAAGCTGTATTACAAGTACCCACTTTTTACACGCTGTAGACCATTTTTCCCGATCGACCTCTATCCATCAATCACTACTTTGCATTCACCCGATAATGCCCCCCACATGCACAGCGCAGGGTAAAGCACAGATCCCCAGACTTCAACTCAATTAATTAACTGCTGCGAAACAGTTGCAACAATCATCATGGTTCCGCATGGCATCGCATAGTATTATATTGTGCGATCGAAATATTTGTACATGTCCCCAAGTACTTCAGTAGCAGGTAATATTGTTACTCTGCCTAACAATTTTGTATCGGGGTTCCTCAATCGCACCTTGAACCCGTAAACACTAAAACACAAAATTCCCCGAACCCACTACCCGACCGACCGACCGATTGTACGACTGACGTCCGGCGTACCTACTTGGCGATACGCGATTAGATCGCTCAGACCAGATTACCATTTCCACACACCCACACATATTGAACATCACCACACAGACATACATACTCACCAAGATCAACCAAATCGACATCTAGTACGTTTAATCGAGAATATCTCGATCAACTAGACATGTCGAGTAACGAACCAATGCATCCCGTGCATAAAACCCCATGAACGATCCTTACCCACGCATTCCCGTCTCGAAACACCTATCCTGGTTGGATCAACACCCAGCATAGGTAGAGCAGAACAAAATGCTTAGCCTGTGCACTCGCTTGAAAATACCAACTGTACTATACATACATACATCGAGGAAAACCCCCAATTCGCCGGAAGTTATTCCCCTAACCTCTAACGTCTATTGTTAATTGGACATGTTTTTTGTGGAGTCGGTGGGGGTATAATAATACTCGCCGGTGCCAATATGCCCCCCACCATCGCCAAAGTAGGAAAGAGGCTGCCCCGAGGCATTGGATATTTATCAAGCACGATGCCGGGCTGATTTAGAGTTGTGATCATAACTCGAATCCATGACTAAACATAGAAAAGCGGGACATATCCCATATTACCCTCAGCGGGCCCTTGCTCCTGCGCCGGAGACATTTGTTTCTTGGTTACAAACCTGCTTTAAAACAATAACAGTGATCATCACCTGGCTAAGGGTAAGAGCCGGGCCTCGGCACCTAGGTACTTCAAAATGGAAGACCAGGGGGATTTGCAGGGTCTATGTAAGGCCCCCAGAATCCCTCCACCTTCGAATTCGAGTAGGCACTTGAAATCAAGCAACATCATGATGTATGCACAATGGGCGGGCAAACGCACATGGATGGGTGGGTTCGTCGATCCTACCAGTGGGTATTCTCGGTTTTGGGACCTACAGACAGGACTACCAACAGTGTAGCTACCGGTACCTCACTTAGTTATCGCAGGTCAATAAATCAACAACCTTTGGAGCGAATTCATAATTGTGGTGGTGGTGGGGCGTCATGCATGGCGTAGATACCTGACGCACCCTGCGCAGCAGCATGCAGTCAATCAGTCAGTCAGTCGGTCGGTCGGTCTTGATGACCCATGCCCATGAGATTGCAGCAGTCGCGATGGCAATGCAGACCAGGCAAGACCCCATAAACTTAATAATACAATACAATATGTAAACCCATTCGGCGGGGGAAACATGCAGCCGCGAATAGTTCATGGTGTATAAGGCAGAAGAGCGGTGTCGAGATGACATCTCATTTCCCGAAAGGTGCTTGTTGAGTCAACGCCAGACCCATCACTTGATGGTATTGATAGCCCTGGTACTCCGTATGACTATTTGATTGGGTGGACACAGCGAAGAAAAAAGAAAACAAATGTACCACGCCGTCACAAACTTGAGCCCTTTTAATTCATTCGTTGCAATGATCATGCGCCCATTAGGGGGCATGTGCCAGCTATAGGGGGTATATACCTTGGAAATTTAAAACTCCTTTCGTGAAAATTTCTTCAGCAAAGTATCTTAGTATACCCGGCTTTCTTTTATCCCCCTTCTGTGTCTCGGCCGCAACATCCTCCAAGGTGAGTATTCAAGTGCCCCAATACATCCATTAACAGGCCACACATAGGTGTTAACATTTAGAAAAAACAAAAGAATGTTAACCTAGCGCTTTCTGGCATCTTGTGTCGCTGAAGTTGTTCATACTGTCATTTAGGTTGACGAGCATAACCTAAAAAGCCAATCGTCAGCTCGCATCAAATATTTCACAAAGATGGGGGCCCACCTTCGAGAGCCGATCAGGATAAACCCAAGATCAGATCGCCCTGGACACAACTGAGGCCAGATATTATATCACGGAAAGTTGACTACGTTCAGGTCAAGGGTGGAGTACGTATTAGCTCCCCTATTTGCTGGAATCCTGGGAAAATGGGTAGATCTTTGTGGGCTTCCCCATTATCAAACTCGCCCTTGGGGAGGGGTTAGGAACAGCTCGGTATCCGGTATCCGGCATCTCTGTTGAGAGTGGTGTCTAATAGCTAGTTCTGGGGCTCCTTTATTCTCAAGGGTAAATCCAAACCGACAAATTTCCACTGAAGCTATATTAATTGAGGGGTAAGGCTTGGAGGGGTAACGATGTATGAAGGGTGTAAGGCCTTACGGAAAAGCCACCTTCTTGCCACCACCCTCAACACTCCAGCTCGTCTACAGAGTCCCGAACTGATCATAGACGCCTCGGGCACTTCCATGTTGACAGGGCAGGCAGCCGATCCTTGCTAATAATCCCATCAGAGTTCCCCTTCGGCTCGCCCGGTTTCTTGTGCCGAGGCTACCTCATGGTCCTTCGGGCTGAGCTTTACCCCCTCTCTTCCCACCAATCAATCAAGTTCACAAGCATGAAACATATATCTATAGTTAGCAGGATATCGGGAGATAATGTCTGACCGGCAATCAGGATGGCAAGTGCAATGTGGTAGCACTTAAGCTTTTAGCTCACACGAATACGAGTGCTTGAGTATGGCCCTTGCTGTCTCATCTCACCACACCATAAGATGTACAATGCTGGTGATCATGGCTCTTATATGCGTGATACATATGCAAGGCAAATTGAGGCAACATTACTTACCATTGCGCATTACCGACCCCACAAAAAAATCACGCACTCGGACGATACTTCTTGGTATCCAAACAAGCATACCTAAGTACGTACCTAGTGGTTATGTGAAATGGTGATGGAGTCGATTGCTGGGATATCGGATATCTTCCTAGGGATCTTCGTAATCCTTGTTGGTCCCATAAACTGGGCGAGACTACATCAGTTGGAGAGCACAGGATCAAAGAGTGCACAGAATCTCCGGGAAATTCAACCTACAGATAGTAATCCCATGGTATACGTTAGCAGATGGACCCTGCTTCGATCGAATGCATAAAGTCAGTGCAGCCTACGTAGTAACATACATATCCCAATCATGTAGTCCTTAAATATGTCGCTTGTGCTTCCCATCTTTGAGGTACAACAGGAACATCTCTTCCTGGGCTTTTCCTACAAATTCTTAGATATGCGTAGCCACCATGGTATGCCTAGTCTGGGTATAACAACTTGCTTCCGCAACCTAAATGATGCCTTCATCATTCTTGAACATTTTGCCATCTCAAAACGGGGCTTTGAAAGCTGAGCAGTGTATAATTAGTCAGTGGGTCTATTTGTTTCATCGATCGATCGAATAAGCTCACTTTGGCCATGGGTTATAACCCCCCACACTTCAAATGATGTGATTTCAACCCTACATCCTCAAGGCATTGGGAGGTGCACTGACAGTGGTATTATATGTGATAGCGAAAGCTGAAGCGGGTGACATTTCCGTCCCAGTGGTGGGGGAGTTTGAAAATGGGCTCAAGATAGCAGTAGTGATGTGGACGCTAGGATAGCCGCTGCAATGTGGATGACTTGGGCATCCACCCAGAGTATGGTGGCCAAGGCGCATATAAATTGCATGAGCTCTGGGCATGTGAATGGCGGGGTCGAAGAAGGAGGTCGATGCCCTTGAAAGCTATACAGTGAGCAGAATTTCTAGATGTGAAAATGCACCTACGTATGTATGTATACCCACATAGCAGTTAATTACTGGCCAAATGAGCATCGAGCACTTCTACTCCTTCGCATGGGAAAGTGCCCCAGGCATGTCAACTGTTTATTGTCGTGCATTTCCCCGCTCGAGCTAGCTTGATCAAAACATCACACAAAAGGGCCTTTTATTTACCACTTTATACATTTCCACTTCATTGGAGTCGGAAAAGCCCTCCGTCTCATATCTCAAGCTTATCTGAAGTGTTTCCGTTTTCCGTTTCCCAACACAACTGCACAATGTTGTTGTCGTCATGGCTAAATGCATGATATATTACCCTCAATTATGATTGACTCACGTAACCTGCACTTTCAGGAGTACACTCCGTCGATCAGATTATTCATTTCGCTTCTAAGGAGACAGGGAAATGGAGATCGCGACTTTCGTTAGGGGATCGTTCTAGCTTGACCTTCCCTGGTTTTAGAAGAATCCGGTACTGGGGGTCGGTGTTGTTGCATGTCTGGCGCATGCTCATCTGCCAGCTCCTGATCGCCTGCTGGATCTCGGCCCGTGCCGGCGGCTAATCAGTGACACAAAAATAGTTTTGCCTCCAGAGCCGAGGATTTGACATAACTCCAAGAATGAAGACCCCCAGCCTGCCCATACAAAATCCGTCAGGGACCTTCATTCTCAGATTATGCGGTACCACTATTTTGGATGGGGGGGAATTTATGATATTCTCCAAAACACAAACTCCCGTGCCATGATGCTCTGATTGAGCGAAAATGGGGCATCAGGAATAGCCCTTCTCTTTTCGCCCCATCGGTGCCGGAGTGTATTTTGGATTAATATTTTATATGATTTTGGCTTCCTTCAATTTGTTCTACGTTTCTAGGTTTGGTTTCCAGTCGACGGGATAGCCCCTCTTTAGGTTTCTTTTTCAATATAAACCAACAAATATTGTGTGGATTACCCCACTTGAGTCCATAATCGCCACTTTCCTTTTTGATGCTAGGCCAAGTCCAACAGCCACAGTCATCTAGGTGCGGGTGTATCACTCACTACCTCTGGTGATATCATACAATTACAGGGGCATATAGGGATTCTTAATAATAGCTATCATAACGTCTACTAGCATCTGGGTGACGTGCGCCCGAAGATATATCTTTAGGAGAGACATACGGTAATGCCTCACTCCTCCACGACCCTGGTCGAGTGTCATTGTGGCATCAACCCTTGTGTACTGCAATAAGGATACCGGCCTGAATTGCAATTGAGGAGAAATCTCGAACCCAAGAGTCCAGGATCCTCAGCTGGCTGTGGGCCTGGCCGGAGCCTCCCACGGAAATGAGGCCCTTGAGCCTGGGGGCATACGTTTCTGCCCTCTCTGCCGGAAGACCCCGAACTTATGTCTAGCTGAAACATAGTATGACGAGACATCTGTCGTGGCTCTGGCCAGAGCCCCTACAATATGACCTTGTCATTGAGATGATAGCCACAGTTGGGTAATTATAATGCAAAAACAGAGCTCTCCTTCGTGGAGCTGGTGCTCAATTTCCACTTTTGGCTCTGCAAACACCAGTTCCTGGAGCATGTGAAAAAGTCAGCACCGTAAACCCCCAGTCGGTTCAATTTGATATCTTGAAATTTCAGAAAACCCAATTAATTAAATCAAAGGTCATAACTTCTGTGCCGTCAATCCATGCCGGTTCCATTCACCACCCATGAAGCTCAAAATGTGGATGAAGGCAAGGCCTTGCCATGCACCCGAGGGGCATTTTTCGAAAAAAAAAGTTGATAAGAAAAAAAAAAGACTGTATATCCATCTGCACCAGAATTTGCTTATGCGGGAGGGCACTTGCAGATCAATCACATCACCCTCATCCTGAGTGCGAGACTATATACCTTGAAACTCGAAGGTTTCGAACCAAAACACGGTAATGTAGTCATGGGGCAAAGTGTCACTCTTACCTAGATCACGTTGACTCTTAAGCCTGATACTAGTCGAGACTAACATACTACTTAGAAAACATGACGTCAAAAGAAAAGTGACGGCAAAACTCATTGTTGTCTTGCACGGTGAGGTTGCCAAACTAGCCAATACAAAAACGTGGATTCTGATATACAGCGGGCATGCATGGCGTGGTAATTCATGGGAGCACTGGGTAGTCCCTCCAATAACAATTCATACATGACCGAATTCCATGTCTCGGTATTCGCGCCCGGGACCTGGAGTCCCTGCATCAGCCTGAATCTCATCCTAGCCCGACCCCGCTTAAAGCAAGGGGGTAAAACAACTCAAAAACGAAAACAAAAAAACGCCTATCCTCTAGCAGTATTTCCTTTCCCAACCAAACTGTGCCCAGCTGGAACATTACATTACCCATGAGAAATTGCAAAATCACCAAACAAAAAACCCAGTAACAGGTTATTAGAGTAAATGGCAAAGATGGCTCTCCAACAATGGCATGAAAGAAAACACAAGATCCCCAACCTTCCAACAATCCAAGTGATAATAGCAAACAGAATTAGAATGACCATAGGGTAAGCGCACGAAAATGAAGAAGGGAAAAGCCTTAGAAATCGTTACATAAATCCTCCGCAGTTGGGCTCAACGAACTACACAGATGAGTGAGTAGAGGGAAAGGCCGTTGCTATGCATCTGACTCGAGTGTGGTTCCCTACCCATGGTACATCAAAGCAGTCTTTGCATTTCTCCAATTGAGGTTTTGTTGTTTTACTGTACGGCATATCCTGATTTCGACGTGTTGACTCGCTGCCACAACTCCCTAGCCTCTTTCACCCAGATGTATCTGACTCGAAGTTCCTCAATCTCATAATGATACTCTTTTTCATGCATTATCCCTGCATTCAGGAGGGAAACAATGAAGAGGCACAGAAGCTGCACCATCCGAGTCTGCTTTGCTTTAACTTGTAAGCCAGCCAAGCCTCCTTGACCAGGTGTTGTCCCGCCCCTGCTACCCGGTGTCGGCATGCCACTCAGGCTACCATTGGCACCGCCAAGATACCCTATATCTACCATTAAACTGTTTGGTCCTGCAGTTCTATTACCGGCTGAGGAACCAAGGCCTTCGATTTTCAGCATTGCGCGAGAAAGATAACCATGTAACAAGCGGTCGACCTCCTGCTTGGTAAGAAGAGCCTGCCCTCCATTGGCAGATAGTACACCACCTCGGCATATTGCGTTCAAAAGTTCTAATACTTCCAACTCAACGGGTAATCTTTCCAGGGCATTCAACAGTTCATTCCTCTCAGCGCTCCTTCCGGTGGCAAGTAGGTAGATTTTCACCAAGCCTTGTGTGAGTTTTGGATTCACCAGAATCAAGGCGGAAAGGTTTGGCTCAGAAGGATCAAGCACCGCTAGCAGGTGCTGTGGGAACTCTGTGAAGTGTTTGATGAGTTGGTTTGTGTTTGCATCTGGTAGTATGTCAACCTGAGCTTGTAGTAGTATGGTAATGAGTTTGTTTATGAAATCCGACTCCCTGTGCTCCTGTTGCTGTTGCATGGTAAGGCCATTGTAATTAGCAGGTCTCTGTGATTGGGCAGGAGCCTGAGACTGTTGGGTTTGTTGTTGCTGTTGCTGTTGCTGTTGCTGTTGCTGTTGCTGTTGCTGTTGCTGTTGCTGTTGCTGTTCCTTTCCTTGAGGAAGAGGAGGGAAGTAACTTCGGCGAGTGGAAAGCCCTGGAGGGGGCGTGGGGATATGTGTTGTTTGACATACATCTTTTTGACCAATTGCTTGCTTAGAGGGTAGCTGCATCTCCGGGTCATATGGCTCTGCTCCCCATATGCCACGTTGCGCAGACGGAGCTAAGCTAGTAACATCACTGTCTCTATCCTGATTCCAAGGGATTTCACTTCTGAACTCATAGACTCCTTGCTGCAATAACGCATCGTCAAACTTCGATATATCAACAGGGTGATAGGTTGAGTCCAGTACATATTCCATAGGGGCGTAATTAGAGATCTAGTTGCAGCGTATGTGTCAGCATCAAATCGAGAACGACTAAGGTCTTGGGGGGGGGGGGGGGATGGAGGTAACTGACCTGCTCAACCTCGTTTAACACTGCTCCAATAAAAGTAGCCCTCACTTTCACCAGGCGCACTTCACCATCACTCTTCGTACTATTTTTCCTACCATACTGACTACTGCCATCATCATCACCACCGTCACTATCAAGATAATCGCCCAGTAATTGCTGGTATAACTCAATCCATCTGATGAGGAACGGATTTCTCCGTATGCCATACTCCGAATACATCTTCACAAGTACGAATTCAGCATTCAGCAATAGCGCACATAGCTCATCCTCGTTGATCCTCAGGGTGTATTGCCCTTCCGAATCTTCGACTCTATATTCCATATAGCCCCCAGCAGGCCCAGGAAGGCTGTCTGCACGCTTGCCACTCCCAATAACACCATGATCTTGATCCTTTGTAAGAGCTGCATACTGTTGCTGTTGATGCTGCTGTTGATCTCCAATCTGGTCGAGTGTATTCTTTAACTGACACCCTCGTGGAAATTCATTCCCAACAACAGCCTCTAGTGACAGGAACGTCTCAGCTGTAGTCCTGATTGGTGTTGTAGGGTTTGTAAGGCTCTGGACGAGCTGGAGCGGGAGTGCAGTGTACATGTCCACAATGTGGCTCATCATGATCGATCCACTAGGAGCTTGAGGAATTGTGTGCAGAGGACGCCAGCGGAATATGCCTTGTTGGCTTTAATTGGCAGTTTGGAGTAATTGGGAGTGTGCTCAGAGGTAAGGCAAGGCAGGAGAGAGACCTGGTTTGCTTAAGTCGTCTCAGGCAGCGCGAAAGAGCGGCGTGAATAACAAACAAGCAAAAATTGTTTATCGCTTGTTCGAGATATCGGCAAGGCAAGTTAGCAGAGTCGGGAAACGCCAATCAATTGTCGGCACCTTCCTGCTTCGATCCAGGATTATGCTGGGACACCCAGGTTGTTGCTCGTGTCAATAAATGGATAGTGATGTGAGGGAAAGGGACGAGAGGGAGGTGAAATTGATATTTCCAAAGAGATCTTGTTTTTTCGTTTCGTTTGCAGAAAGACCCAGCAAGGGTGTTTTCCAAATGGATAGCGAGAGCTAGAGCGGAGAATTAGGCGGCTGAACTTGTACTTAAGGTGGGTTTGGCGGAGCCTGCACGTGACTTGTGCAACCAGCTTCAAAGTCTATTTCCAAGTCTAGATGCATGGTGATACAGGTTTGGGTTTGTTTTGACTCTTAGGCATATTTGAGGTGCAAACTGAATACTGACTGCATATCCCAATGTGAGATTTGGGGTTTATAGGAGATCTGGGTGTCAAATTTCCACAAATTCCATACCCAAGCATGCATCCAGGGCTCCAGTGACAAATTCTAGCTAGGGCCCTTTCTCACAACTTGTGCATACTTTACTCTCATTTACCAGCTCTCTTCTCCTGAATTTTGCCATTTCATTCTTCCACCGAGCACCGTCTTACACTGGCAGTCTCGTGCTCCAACAGGGCTTCATGTAGTGGTAAGGCGTTTACCATCATGAGTCCGTACTGCTCGAGCTAAAACTTGCTGTAGGTGGGACTAGTAGTCCCTCCCCATATGTTTTCTGCGTAATTGCTCAATCTCTTTAGACTTGAGCACACGATTACTAGATTCTTTCCTTGTCTGGTATGTAAAACTGAATCAAAGCAGACAGTTTGGTAATATAAACTAAACAATTCTATCTACTGTAAGGGATTAGATATCAGTACGTTATATCCATTCTTATAGAATCTACATATTACTTTTGTAGTGCTCGCAAACTTAGTTTCGAGCCAGCATAGTTTTTGTTAGAGTAAAAACTCAGCTAGAAGGATTCAGGGTAACTACAGATAACTACCGGTAACAACTTCAAAGTTATTGGGGGAGCAAAATCTATGCCAGCTGAACCCCTAGCACACTACCATCCCTGGTGATTGTACAAAACGGTCGTCGGTCTCAATTTGCTCAAATTTGGGCAGGACCCTACTAGTACCGCAATGCTTTTAAGTAGTTTAGGGCATCGTAAGATATCTGGCCATGGGACTGGGTGTTGAGTGGCAGAGAAAGGCAAAGATATAGAGGGAGGAATATGCCCTTCAGCCGATATCAGGTTAGAGATATTAGTTTAGTAGAGGTATTAGATATCTATTACTCCGAGGTATACTACTCCAAACTTTACCTAAATTACCTTGCCCAACAGTGCTATGTACAGTACGTCGCAACTGTACTTGGGGTTGGCCAAACGTGTCCCTGGGGGCTACTGCGATCGTTAGATGGAATTGCTGAGTGATGCTTTGGAGCGAAAATTACGTATACAGAGTATAGCTCTCATCCATATATATTAGAATTATGCTATTTGTGTATGCTACTTAGTATATTGGGAGAGATCGTGATGGGCTAATATGGCCTAAGATTACCCTGAAATTGAGATGCCTGAAACGAAATAATTTTGAGGGCGAAGTTGCTAGGATACTGAAGGAATCCAGAGAAGCCTTCAGAATAGCCTTTGTGATAGTATCTAGAAGTGGATGGTTCGTGGTTCGAGGCACTTTACCTCTGCATTCTCATCGCTCATTTCTTTGTATCTAGTCTAGTCTGGTCTCGCAGAGGATTGTATCATACTCTCTGGTAGACCCTGACCAAATAGCGCATGTCCTCCAGCTCTATTGGATATCTTAGTCCTTCCTTCGGTAGCCTGTACCAGTTGGAATCCTCTGAGACAATCTTTTCCCAGACGCCATTACCATCTTCACCACCCTGGCGCCCAACCAATATTAAATCCAATAGCCATGGCATTGGGTACTCCTTCCCTCCCACTTTTACCATCGAGTAACTCCCAGCACTTTCTACTACCATCAGCAAAGCACCACTTGACACTCTACCGCCTAGGGAGGAAAGAAAGGCCGTAGCACTGGAGGTGGATTGGGTGAATAGCTCGTTTGTGGTGAATAGTATAGTGATTAATGATGTAGATTTTGTGATCAAGGATTCAGTGGATGCTGAGAGAACATCCCCTTGGTGGAAAGTTGCTGAGAATAGATCTGGGGAGATAAATGGTGGCTGGGCCTCAGAAGTCTGTGTGAGGGACGACACCAAAGAGGAGATTGTATTTGCCCAGAAGGCTATATCGATTGCAGTTACGTGAAGTCGTGAGAGTGAGGGCCAATTTCGCTCCTTTCGCTCCTGGTGATTTTCGGACTTTCTATCAGCTTCGCCCGAGGCATTTGGCTTGCTCTTCTGCTCGTTTTCCTGTTCCAGAGTCTTTGCTCCCTCCTCTCCATGTATTGCTCCACCCCATTGAGTCAATTCTTTTACAGCAGCGGCAATCCCCACGACTTCTGCTCCTGCTCCACCTCCAATACAAACAATCTGTGCATTTTTGCTGTATCCCTCTTCCTCTACATAAAGTACCTTTCGAATCTCCTTGCAGGTATCCAGAAAGATCCTTTTGTAGGCCAACGCCCTACTTGGACTCCATCTCACAACATACGCTTGCAGATACTCTTCCGAACCAAACGCTTTTAAATAATCTCTGTTGTACAGATGCCCTTTGACTTCCTGTAAAGTCTGGGGAAGTGTATTTGTAAATGCATGAGAAAATGTGCGCCTAAATATCGTGAGAATTTCTTGCTCTGATTGCACTGTTGAACTGTTTGATTCTGGCTTCCTACTTGATTTTGCGGCATGTGAGGCACTCCGTTTGCTCTGGACTGAGGATGGTGGTTTGGAAGTGAGAGTTCTGTGGGTTGCTTGTGCTTTTTTCGGGGGCATGGCTTGTATTAACAGGTACTCTGGTTGGAATCCCACCGTGATATTGTATCGTCGAATGATATGTGTTAGTTTGAGGCTGTGCGGAGCAACCTCAACGCCAGCCGAGCCAAGCATCGCCAACTTACTGCACACTTCTAAACTACTTGTGAAGCATGAAACAGGATATTCTCGGCAGCATCTGGCTACTTCAACACGAGAATCAAACGAACGCATACAGGAAAGTCTTGAGCTAGAGATAAGAGTATCTTAATGAATACAGGAATACGCAGCTCCACACTACTTTTGGGTACGTCCCGAGCATGGGGCTGCTCTCAATGGCCTTGACATGAGGGGTCTCTTCCAGTAGGTTTATAATGAATAACCGCTGAATGAGAGCAAGGCTGATGGCCATTTACACATGTACAGTCTCACACTGTGGTTGCACACTCTCTCTGACGTTAAAAGCGAGGTGGGAGAGGTTCTTCCCCAAGTATACGGTACGGGTTAGTCTGGTTCACATGATGGGTAAGTAGGGGGCGGGTATCGTGTTGAATAGCAAGAACTTTCTGAAGAGTCGTGCCTGAAGCTGTTGCTGATACGGGCACGAGAACAACTGCAGCCAGACCATGTTGATACCATCGGCAGAGTAAGTATTATTTCAAAGCTTGTCAATGATTGCCATCTTTCGGAGGTCTGGGTAGTCTGGTTATGGAGACTAGATAAAATTGTCGGTCAATCCCAGTATCCCGATTAGGTAGTGTCGAGAAGCTGCTCTTTGCTGCCCTACCCTCCCTCCGCTCGCCCTACCACTCTTATTCCCCACCTCACTTCATACCTTACTCCATACCTCCACCAGCCTTACACTACTCTACTCTACGCATTCCCTTGACTTGCTCTCGTCTGCTGAGAACCCCAACCTCTTTCTACATACTCTTAATTCCACTGTCTTTCCCAATTCTACATACCTCACAATGCTTGTCAGGGCTTTTGTAGTCTCGACCCAGGCTTTCTTATCTCTCATCTTCTTGCTCTTATCGAGCTTTATCTTTACTACCCCCTCCCTCGCTGCTCGCGACAAGAACGGGCATTGGATCCCGCTACCACCCTGTGGGGAGTTTTGTTACACGCTCCACAGTGGCAAGTCCAGCTGCTCCACCTGGGAGGTCCAACTTGCCACTTCAGCTGAGAGCTGTTACTGCCATGACGACGATTTTCTTCACACCTTTATTGACTGCGTTGTCAATAGCGACTACTGTACCAACAGCCAGGATGTCAATCGCTCCTTGAACTACATTATAGATGATTGTGAGCAGGTTGGGGGTAGGCTGATGCCTTACAAGTTCGAAGAGTTGTATAAGTGGTTTTCAGTGGAGGTGAAGTCAGAGAAGACATCTATTGTCATGCCTGTTGAGCCGACTACCTATACCTGGACATTCTCAGGAATTAATTCATACTTGGAAGTCATTCCTACTGTTGGCCTCTGTGTGTCTAAGCCAGATACGTCGATTATGGGAAAGCTTGTAAAGGGAGCCATCTTTGGTGATGCAACCCCAGTTGACCCAACTATCCCCCCCGAGGCTACTCAAACTACAATCACAGAAACCGCCACGGTTACTGTTACTTCTCAAATCACTGCTGCACAGCCATCACTGCTCAACACCTCTTCTGCCAGCGGAAAAATAAAAGCCCCTGAAACTATAGAATTTTGTCCTGCCAACATTACCATTACACGCACAAAGCCACTTGTCACGACTGTCTATTCCTCAATGGTTTTTACAATAGTTACCGAAGATACAAGATCGGACCGCCCAACGAGTCTCTACACCTTCTGGGATTCTACGTTTACGACCAGTCCAACGAAAACTGCCGCTACTGAAACAAGCATTTTCAGTAAAGGTAGCAAGCTTTCTAGAGAGTGGAGTGTTCACTTTGCTATCATGGGGATGTTGTTTTCAATGATTTTCCTTCCAGGTTTTTAAGAAACCTTACGATGCTTGCCTGTGATTTTCTGCTGGGAAATTTCTCACCTTTTTGTTTCTGTTTGTGTTGTTATATCCACTTCCTTTGCTGTATTACCAACTACCATTTTGCTATATAACTGTCATTGAAGTTGGGGGGAAAAATTTCAGACACATAGTTGTTCTCTCGAAACATACTCTCTACCATCTCAGACCCAGCATGTTATGTCTGTTTTTGCTTACTACAAGAAGAGATATTAGAGCATAAATTATATACATACTGTTTGGGACCTCTATTCAGTTAACAGTGGGGGCTGGGTCAAACAGAAGTACTGCTTGGAGACTTCTTGGGCAGTAGCACAGGCTTTATGGTCCATTATAACCGCCTCGCATGATATATACCACCAAGAATTAACACACAGTGAGTTGTAGAGGGATTTTCTGTACAGTATATACACCACATCATAAATCAATCCTAATCTACTGCTTGGTAGCATTGCATCCTTTCTTTCCTTTAGTATTGAAGTTCCTTTCAATTGCTCCCATTATACATTAAAGTATACTCAACCTACACCATTGTCAGATTCCGTTTTATTATACTAGTAATTACGACTAAGTTCAGGGTAACCGAAACCGACAATCGCCAAGACATCGACGGCAGGCACGAGATCGCTGATCCATAACCCCTGACCTGTTGAACATCACCGAAACCATGCCCGAAGAGACCCAAACCCCCAAAGTCCTCAGCAAAGATCTCTTCGAGAGCACCATCGACATCGAAAAAAGTAAATGGGTTAATGTCGTGAAGTAGGAGCCCAGCTTTCCCATTCTATCGCAAGCTAACACCACTCCCGGCCGCGGTAGAATCACTTACAAGAACCAACTTGGCAAGACTGCCACTTGGGAGTCGGCAGAACGAACAACCAGGCCGCCAGGGGTGGAGATCGATGGAGTGGGGATAATTGCGGTGTTGGAGGGGGAGCAAGGTGAGCCGGCGAGGATTTTGTTGCAGAAGCAGTTTAGACCGCCAGTTGGGAAAATGTGTATTGAGGTACCGGCGGGGCTGATTGATGAAGGGGAGACGCCGGAGGAATGTGCTGTGAGTCCCACAGTGCTTTAGAGGAGTAGATTGGGCATGGAGATATTTGGGTTAGAGGGATTGGGAAGTATACTGATCGGAGTGGGTGTTGGGAGATAGTTGAGGGAGTTACACGAAGAAACGGGGTATTTTGGACAAGTGGTCAAGGCGGAGAATGGGATGGAGAGGAGTTGTATGATGTTTAACGATCCCGGTAAATATCCCCACCTCTGCTCCGCAAAATGGGTTTCACGGAGCCACAGTTTAACCCTCTCTTCTTGCTCCCCAGGATTCTGCAATACGAACCTTCACCTTATCCACGTCAAAGTTGACCTCACGGACCCCCGGAATAAAAACCCGCAGCCTAAGCTGGAGGAGAATGAGTTTATTGAATGTTTTATGGTGCCATTGAGGGATATGTGGCAGATGTGCAGGGATTTAGAGAAGGAGGGATATGCGATTGATGCGAGGGTGGGGACGCTGGCTGAAGGGTTTGAGATTATGAAAAAGTGGAGCCATATTTGGTGAACTGTGGATGCGCATGAGGGTTATACGGATATTATGGGATGCCTCTGAGATACCAGGCTGGACGTATGTGGTCTTTATTGGGTATATTACTTGGTACTGTAGTGAGACATATCGTGGTATCCAAGGGGATGTGTTTGTTCATATCCCCAACCGAGAATACTAACAGGAACACCAGCATACCCGCAGCCTCTGAAATTTTCTTAATTTTGCCCATATCCCTGGGTGACAGTAGTCTCCAGACAATTGCAATTGGCCTGCATGATTCCGGAAAAGAGACACCTCATCATATATTTGAACCTGGGAAAATATGGTAGGTAATTGGGACCAAGAACTATTCGTTTTAATTGTTCACTTCTCCCAATTTTCGCAAGATCAAAGATGGGGCTTAGACAAGTGCAGCTAAACAGAAACGAGTGCTAGCGGCAATTACCTTAGCTGAGCCTAGTCCTATTAGAGCAGTTTTGTATTCCTTCCTATTCTGGAAGTCGCTCTCTTACCCTGAACCCTGCACACACCCAGTGGACACTTCTAATGCTACTCTCCTACCAAACTATTATTTCTCGTCTCTGCGCGAAACGGCCGAAAGCTGTGGATGCATTAGACCTACTTAAGTATATCATGCACCCCATTATCATTACACTCATTGAACACGTACGTTGGGCGACTATAGCTATGCCTGACACATGCCAAGACCGCCAGACTTGGCAGACCCACCAAATCCATATAAATAGCCAGCCATCCCTCCCACCTGTCCAAACCACATACAAGCAGTAAGTCAACTCCAACGTTATACTTCTTACCTTTTGGCAACGACTAACATTTTCTCCAGGGCCTAGTGACGATACAAAGAGAGTGCACGACTTTGACAGTTTAATATAGCACTTCTGTTATTCTGGACCATCTTCTACGGCCCAGCTAGCAGTTGACCCAATCAAACTGTCTTAACATGGGTGACCATTAAGAACGGAAATCGGAAGGCTTGTGGTTTGTTTCTTCTGGGTTCCCAAGAATAAAGTGTTGACATCTCAAATCGCGTTTGATTTCTTTCTTCACTATACCATTTGCTGTTGATGATTCCCCTGCATTAACTCTGAGGATTGGGCCTCTCGAGTTTCTCCAGAGAGTTCTCAGTAAAGTTCACACTTGGCATAATGTTGCAGCAGAGAATTGCGACTCTGCTCGATTTTTAGCAGTTGGTGAAAGATGATGGAGGCTCAAAGAAGGTTCTTCTGCGAGGCTTACTTGGGCTCGGCTCCCAGACATGCAATCCGGATTCATCGGGGCTAAGATTGTTTGAATCGTCCATTTAGGGTGACTCATCCTGTCGGTTACATTCCGTGTATCTGGCCCTTCTGCTAGAAATACGGCAACAGTGCTAGTTGGATGGCGATGATGAGAAATGCAAATTTGTAGTTTTCAATCGGAGGTGGTGGATAGCTGTTTAAAGAGTTCCAACATGGTTTGAGACGATGTCACTTCATTTGCCGGCTGCTCTAGTAAGTTACAAACTATTTCTTGCCTTATGATGATCATACAAAAGCCAAATCTAAGTTGCTTTACTCCGTACGGGCAACCTTGAGGCCTGTTATGGAGAAAGCACGCCTGCCCTATTATTCGCTGTGTTGGTATGAACCCTTTCTCTACAGGTATCCGGCCGTGCGGATAATAGGATGGGAATGATTAATAAAGAGAGTTGACTGAAGGCCCCTTGCTCAATGATGGTTTATGACTTCTAAGTTTGCTTTGGCTTTGATTTCTTTTCTTTGTTTTGTTCTTGCTCATGTTATGGTGATGTGCTTGCCTCCTTGTGTGTAAAGGTTAGCTCGTGTGACAAAGTGCACGATCGTGATATATGCAGGAAGCGATATATGCGGGGAAAGGCAAAATAGCCTGAGCTACGGAAGTACGAGGATATATTTGGACAATCAACTAGCTAATTTATGGAAGTACGAGGCTTACAATAGAGGAAAGAATAGAAACGAGGATAAATCGACATATATACTTATTTGTTAGTCAAATAAATACTGGATATATGTATATAGATATATACGCCCATGACATACCTATAACCGAATAGTTCCCATAAAGCAGCAAATGACATAACCATGGAAAGCTTTGAAATCAAGGACGGGTGATATCTATCAGCCGACACGATCTGGGGTGTGGTCATATTACTGGAGGCAAGGATTTAGTCATCATCATACTGTACTGTACATTCCCGCGACGTCATTCAATTAATCAAATCAAACGCCCAGGATGCGGTCGGTCGCTATGTGAATTGATTAAAAGAGAAAGCTTCGTAACATTGTGGTTAGTTTTGGCCACCAGTTGAGACAGGTCTATCCAGCTGGCTGAATCTCTGGTTCCTTTTTCTCACTCACTGGATATAAGGATTGGGGATGATGTTAGGAGTAAAGTACTCCGTAGTAGCCTCGGGAAAACTCCCAACCTTCGGACCATATAAATAACATTTTACCAAAATCGATTTGTTGCTTGCCTAGTAGGCACATACGTAGTTTGCTTCCTACCAGACCTACGAACTTTACTGTACATTACCCTGATATCCTAAAGAGTAATGGTGCTTCCATGGCATATGCATCACTGACGTAAATGGCACAAGATCGAAATGATGAATACCAGGCTATGTATGATATGAGGCTAATAAGAGCAGCGGTGCATGTGTGGCCAGTGAAGGAACACTTCACACTGTATGAATATTTTTTTTTTTTGAGTCTATACGCCTTTCCCCCCCGAAGGGAGCCTTAGGCTATGAGGCGCCTTGTATGAATATTTTTTTTTAATTTTTTTTAGAGTCTATACGTCTTTTCCACGAAGGGAGCCTTAGGCTACGAGACGGCCCCGTTCCCGCCCCTTTGAAGGTTTGGGTTTTCGCACGAACAACACGATCTGTGTGTGCGCCTACTGCGCCTGCCTAACTACCTACACTAACTACATGAGGGTTGGGCCAACTGCTGCCCCTCCTGCGCCAAGTGCGACACTGTGATGCGCCAACTGCGCTGCTAGGCAGATGTTTTTTTTTTTTTTTTTTTTT
>Ga0307514_10001481_pt1 | contig 28427 bp, 40 predicted proteins | sample 16_EM_MG_FD_203088 | JGI IMG/M metagenome (GOLD analysis project Ga0307514, IMG submission 203088) | Populus trichocarpa ectomycorrhiza microbial communities from riparian zone in the Pacific Northwest, United States - 16_EM | ecosystem: Host-associated > Plants > Roots > Unclassified | place... | reverse complement strand
CACCCCCGTTTACATTTTTTTTTTTTTTTTTGTTTTTATTTGTGCATTTTTCAAAAAATTTATTTTTTATATTATAAATAAACCCCCCCCCCCCCCCCCCCCCCCCCCCCCCCCCGCGTCCGATGCCCAGAAACCAACCGCCAAGTATAAGTCAATCCCAGAACTGTTTTCTGAAAGCCTAGGAGTTCTCCTTAAGACAGCGTCGTCAGACGAGCTTATTTCTCTTGCGAGCTCGAAGCGCTCGAGCAGTGGTCTGTAGGTGATGATCTATGATCCAGGTCACACAGTAGCTGATGCGTGGGAGTTTTGGGTCTGCTCCCCCTATATTGTACGCTGTAGCTAGCTATAGTCATAGCCAAAATCATTGAATTAAAAGAAGCAATCTCTTTGCTAGGTAATCATGGTGCTAGAACACCAGACATAGCAGGTTAGGTTCGAAACCTGTAGCGTTCAATCGGTGCTGTAAACACCAACCGGTCCGAAATCTTAGGAACCTATTCACTCTTTTGTTCTTGTTTTATCCCACGGGAGTCAACTACCTGGGGTATATGCTCCCGCCTACTAGGTCCGGTAATAGCAAGTTACATAGATTCGGCGTCCTTTTTTTCTTGTGAACAAGCCTCTTCGCCTATTCTTCACCTCCAGAATCTAGACTATAGCGTTACTTGCTTTTCATCGGGACTGTGCCAGGTTTCGGTTTGTATTTTAACATGAAATAAACTTAGCCAAGCGAGCTGAGTATGGTGCAAGAAGCACCATCGAGCAGGATTCGAGGCCGCAGTGCTAATTGGTACTCTAAACACTAGCAACGGGCTTGAAACCCGATACCTTTCACCTCCACTGGAATCAGTTCCTTGGGGTGTATGGGATGTTTCCTGTTTCCCCGGGATGGCGTATGAATAACAGAAAGCTACTAAGATTTAACGCCTTTTTCTTAACGTAAACCAGCCTCTTGATCCAAAAATCCAAAAATCCATCTAAAAAATATCACAATAATTCTCAGATTCTAAGTAGAAACATCCAAGACTACAGAATATATAATCCATCAGCGTACAGATAAATTCTACATTGTATTGTTAAAATTATGAAATTAGCATGAAACTTAGCTAGCAAGCATGGTAGAAACACCAGCAAGTAGGTTCGAAACCTCTAGTTCTCAGTTAGTGCTGTAAACACCAAGCAGGTTCAAAAATGGTGCTAGAAACACCTAAGTCCTAGGCTCAAAACCTGCAGTTGTCACCGTTTTACATCCAGCGTATGTGTCAGTCTAATAACGCAGTTGTTTGACAGATAGTGAGTGAACCTCCCATAAAGTTTTACCCACCCACCGGTATAAAAACACCAGACCCATTGATTCTTATTCGTTTCCATCCACGTATATAACTATAGCCCCTAAACGTTCTGGAGCTCGAGACTGCTCTAGTTCTCAAGCGTTAATATCACAATGGTTTGGCGCTCGTGCTTCGCTAAATTGCTACTCTATACACACTACATGCTCTGAAGTGAAACTTCAGGGTATTAGGCCTTGGGGGAAATTTTTTGCAAGACATCTGTTACCCTACCTTCATCATGATTGTACAAGTATAATACATTGGTGATCACTCGCTCCTTGTGAGAAATTTTGATGCCTTCACTTTTGCTTTGACGTGACTCGCTTTTTCGCCTCTCGCCCATCATTGCATACCAATATATAGCCATATCATGCCATATCATGAGGTTTCCACCATATGACCCCCACCCCCTCCTCTTCCTGTTTTTATATTGGCTCTTCGTCTCCTGCTTTCATGCCAAGACTTTTCTACCTAGCCAACTTGCTCATTCACACTTCAGAACTAAAGGGAGAGCGGAGCGAGCAGGCACATTTGTTAGGCGAATGGGGGCTAAGGATCGCGAAGGCCGGGTAAGAACGTCTGGGGCGAGACAACGGATTAGTATGAAAACTTAGTAGATGAGCATGGCATTAAAAACATCTAGTAAGCAGGTTCAAACCCTGCAGTGCTATAATATCGAGGTTGGAAACCTCACGACGCAATAAACGCCAGGCCGTGGGTTCAAAACCTACAGCGCTTAATCTTTACTGGAATCTTTTGAATCTTAGCTTATGTCTAATACAGATTAGAGTGGTAGATATTATTATATATAAGAACCGATAGCTTGGAGTGGCTGGTGCTACAAATACTAGATGCTATAAATATCGGGGTTTGAAACCTCACCCTAATAATCGCTGGGCCACGGGTTCATGGTGTTATAAACATCAGTGCTGTAAACACTATATTGGGGCTCAAAATGTCTCAAAACAGGCCATGGGTTAAAAACCTATAGTGCTCTTTTGCTCAGCCATAAACTCACTCGATTCTACCAAATAAACAAGTTAGTACTATAGGCTTACCTACTGTACTATGTCTCGGAGCTAGAAACATTCAGCTGCAGCGGGCAGGTTCGAAACCCGCAGCACTCATGCTCGCAGGCTCGAAACCTAAGATATATACTGTAAAAACCTGGCTTTGCTTCCAAACACAATTACTCTCTTATTGCACTGGAGCCAGCCACACGGGGCGTACAGTCCGCACTTTTGATTGAAGCCTTTTTCTTTTTTGTGAGTTACGGACCAACCGCTTCTTGCATCCCCGAAATCCCTTCGACTGGTAATGACTACTGGGTGTGGCTACACGCCCTGAAGAGTAGATTTTATTAGTTAGTTTAACGTTACCGACAATTATAGCATACTAAATACTAGTGGGGCGATAGGGATTTCACTCAGCCGGTGGCATTTTTCACTTGAGTTGTATCATAATGGTTAGAATCATTGAATTAGCAAGAAGCTTGTCTGGCGAGCGTGGTGTTAGAAAGACCTAGCGCGCAGGTTCGAAACCTGAAAAACTCAAGTGCTATAAACACTGGATCACAGGTTCAAAACCTGTAGTGTTCGGTTAATGCTATAAACACCAGCAAGTAGGTCGAAACCTCCAAAGCTAAATCGGTGTTGTAAACACCAAGTAGGATAGAAACGTGCGGTCACTTTTTGCTGTTGCTTTATTTCACCGAATCGGGGGGTTTATTGTCCGTCACCAATTGGCCAAGCTACCTATAGCCAAAAATGGTGTGTAAAACAGAAACCTACCGCAATTTGACACCTTTTCGCGTGAATCAGCTCGGCAGTTTCTTTCGTCACCGGAATCCGAGCATTAAAACTATTCCATCCAGATAGCTGATGCATCCCCCCTCAGAGCTGTACCATGATGGTTTTAACTAGTCTGTAGACTAGTTAAAAACATCGGGATAGGAAGAAACTTATCTGGCTGAGCATGGTGCTAGAAACACCAACAAGTAGGTTCGAAACCTGCAGCACTCATGGGCATTGGCGCTACAAACACCAGCCAACAGGTTCGAAACTTTGTGCTTATAAACGCCTAAGCCCTAGGCTTAATACCTGCGGTTATCACATTTTGCTCTGTAAAGAGGGTAATGGCTGATGTACGTAAGTAAAAGAGTAAGGGCGCCCAACAAGCGACCATGATAGCAAGCCATGTAAGCTATTCGGAGTACATGTATATTCAAGTAGTGTTGTCCACGAGATGAGGTCCCAGTACGGCCCGACTCTAACCTCGAATAAAGCGCCCAATGGCTCGAAACATCGCCAAAAAAGGCTTGGGAGATCGTTAATAACATTATGGCCAAAACGAAGAGACGGGATATAATTACCCTCGCGAATTTGAGACGTCCCGGATACGGAAATCCCTCGATATCTTCTATGCCTCAACTTAGAGACCAAAGGATTGTTCTGAAACGGTTCCTTGGAACTTAAAAAGAGTTGCTGTTTCGGTGACAAAGTAGATTGAACCTGTATCAAGATATTGCACTATTCAAACAAGCATTAACGCGAAGCTGCCATGTATGAATTTCGTGTACTGGATGATGGCCGGAGATGATTGGACAGTTTATCATGTTTTTGAGTGTAACGTTTGACGTTAAATATTAATGTTGATAGTCTTTGATAGTATAAAAGTCGAGGAAATACCTACAAACTGCGCATCGAAGTGAAGAGATAACTTAAAAAAGATAACTTCCTCCTATCATAGTGGACGTTCTAGGCGATGAACGTCGCTTTATCACGACCCTCACTTTATCCCAAACTTCATGAAAAATATTCATTCTATTCAATCAATCAATCATCCTATCTACTCCCTCCTCTCCTGCCTCCTCCTTACCCTCCGCTAATCCTACTCTGATAGTAAAAACTCGGCAAACAATTGCAAAGAAAAGCATAAGTAATCAATACATCGCACACATAATCACATCCCCATGAAATCTCATCACATACTCCACCTCTCCTTTTTCCTCATCCCCCCAAAACCATCGTGTAAATGCATCACAAAAAGAAAAAATGTAAACACCATACGCACATGACTTCCAAAAACTCAAAAACTCAAAAATTCAAACACAAAATGCAGATATGTAGCGTTTCTAATCTTAAAAGATCCTAGCTCTTCCGTTCGTCATCGCTAAGTTAAAGCCCAAGGCTCCTACGCCTTAAGTCTCCTCTCCTCGCATCCGACACAAACGGGGACCTCCCGACCCTCCGTTCCCCTGACAAAGAATCGCCCATCGTCAAACGTACTTCCGCATTCCTACTCTAATTAGAATACCACCTTTCTCGTAGTCTGGGGAGGGGGGGGGGGGGGGGGTACCGTGCAACAAAAACACTCCTCATGCCACTCCCCGCCGAGCGCCTTCACAACCGTCTCGGTAACCGATTTCTTACACTTCTTACACCTCCCACTGTACCGCTTCGTATAGCATCCAACACACCACGCATACCCGTCCTTCTCTACAAACTTCGAGTTCTGATCAAATGGGTCCCCGCACTCTGCGCAATAAAAGTGACCTTGGTGCCAGGTGCTACCGCAGGCAACAACGACTTCGCCCTCGATGGGAGTTTTGCAGCTCTTGCAGCGCGGAGAGAAGAGTTCGTGGAAGTCGAGGTGGCAGTAGAAGCGTATGCCCGTGCCGTTTGAGTGGTCCTCTATGATTCCTGCCCTCTCGAGGCGTTTGGAGCGGTGTTCTTTGGGTTCGGGGTAGAACCCTACATGCTCGAGGGCGGTTTGGCAGTGGTCGCAGCGGAAGCAGTCGGGGTGGAAGCGGAGAGAGCCGGCGGAGACGATGCGGCCTTGGATGGGATTGCGGCAGAGGTTACAGGTGGCTGTGCGCTGAGTGCGGCTGGTGGTTGAGTCGGACGAGTAGACGGAGGAGGCGCCGCCGCGGGGCTGTGGGAGAGGCCGGGTTCTTGAGCGTGTTGAGGTATCGCTGACCGAGATTGTGGGTACCGGTGGTGACCTGTTGCTGACACCTTTATCCGAAATATTAATGGTTGGAATTTCTGGTGCTGAGCCCGAAATGCGGATTGTCGGCGGCTTTGGTTGGTTGTCATTGTCGCCTGGAAACGATATTGTAGGGATTGTCGGTGCGGTATTGGTATTGGTTTTGGATACAGTAATTCTCGGCGCGGACATGGGTGGAGTGCTGGGGGTAGTAACGAGTCCAATTACTGGTGGTGGCTGTTGTATCTGAGATCCGTATTTGGTGGTGTTTTTTCGCACGGGCGTGGTTTCCTCTGGAGGGGTCTGACCTCGGGGCCCGTTCGGACCCTCAGGCTTTGGCAAGGGCCTCCTACCTAACCCCTTTAGAATTTCCGCTTCGGTATCGTCCTCTTCCGAACCAGAATTTGGCGGCGAAGGCAGCGGGTCAGAGTTAGTCGTGTACTTTGGGTGGTTGTTCTGAGTTGGCTCTTGCTTCCAAGGCTCGACGTATTCTGGTCTCCGGGGGTATGGCGCACCGTACTCTCTGCGCCCATTGGGTGCCTGACTGGGAAAGGTCAATACCCTCTCCAGGCTAGTCTTCGCTGGCTCTCGCTGTTCAATTGTAGACTGAGTTCGAGACAGAATGGGGGAGACCCCGTTCTTGTTGATTCTGAGAGGAGCAACAGTCGGGAGGGCATCCTGCACCGCCGCCTCCTGCGTCGACATCGCGTCAAAATGCATCGTCAATTCCTTCTTGATCTTGGGAGCATCCGCCGGCTTTGGCGGGTGACACGGAGGCATCATAATCGAGGGGGAATCACGACCAGAAGCGGCCGACAGCGATGCAGGAAGTTTCCAAGAGACTCGTTTCTTCCGCTCCGAGTTTCCGGATGAGGAACTAGAACCGGATGATATCGACTGCGTCCTCCCGTGTAGCCTGGAAGTATACGATAATCCGCGGAAGCTGCCTGCAGGTGCTGATTCTCGTTTCTGCTTTATCGTTGAGGTCCGAGAAGGACTTGTAGCATCGTTTGTCCTCCCATCTTGTCGGTCCACTCCATCCCAGCCCCTATCATCGTCCGTAGCAGCCCTCGAGGGCGACCTCACAAACCCTAGGATCGAGGAAGTGGTACTGGATCGCTTGTGTGTGGGAGATGAGTGTTTTCGAATAAGCTTGCTTTCTCGTCGGGTCAGGGCAGGCGGGGGGGTAGGACTGTGGAGACTCGGGGGTTCTGCTGGGTCGACCACAATTGGTTCCGTCGCAGGCGGGGGAACAGATGCCGAGGTCGAGTTCCGGAGCAGAGACCATCGTGTCTTTGCCGTAACGGATATGGGGCGGGAACCTGTGGGACGTTGTGGACGGTTGTTTCTAAGGTCGGCGAGGTATTGTTCTATCTGGTGTTAGCTGGAGCCGACGAGGGATGATGGATGTCGGTTGGGGTCTGCTCATACCTAGCTGCTCCTTGGTCATGTACGATTTCCTTGCTTCAGCCATTGCGGCGAGCGGACTCTGAGGTCAGAGATGAGGGGTAATCTGGAGGTGTCACAGTTGAGTGGATGGTCTCGTGATGACTTTCGTTGATGGATGTATGCGGAGAGGTTGGGATTGGGCCCTGTGAGAACTGATCAAGTGAATAGACGCTGCGGCAGATGGATGGGGGGTTGAGGAATTGGAGCAAAACAAACAAGCTACGAGGATGCGGGGGCGTTCGGAAGATAAATGAACTTGCGGGTATTGGTGTCTGCTGTGCTGCAGCGGTATCTCGGGAGGTGGATCGAGCAAATCTTCGAATAGCCAGCCACAAGACAACGCAGTGTTGCGTCGAGACAAGCAGCGCTCATATCCCTGCCCATTCGTTGGCTTGACAACAACACAGCCAGCGCTAAGGTGCACGTGATACAGGGGCACTAAAGGAGCTTGGCATCGCGAGGTAACCTCAAGCTTAGCATCTGCGACGCCAACCATCACCACTCTACATTCCTACCGACAACCTTTCCACGCCCCAGCAATGTCGGACTCAGGTATCTACTCCATGCATGCCCCAGTCTGCCTACCCATCTAACCTCCTTAGACCTCTCCTCCGTTGGCGACGGCTTCTCCTCTCCAGCACCAGCCCAACCTACCACCGCCGCCTCTCCCGAAAAACCCACGGGCAACCGCTACGACACAATGTTCGGCTCGGACCACGAATCTGAGGACGCACCACACGGTGACAGCGATGCAGAAGACCGCAAACGCGATATCAAGACCCCCCCTCCAGACGCTGACGACGACGAGCCCCTCGACGACCTCTTCGGCGACGAAGAAAAAGTTGAGCTCTCCGATGCCGACCTCGCCACTCCCCGCGATAACTCCCCTGATCCCGATGAAACCGAACGCTTCGTCGAGATCGCGCTCCCCCGCCACCCCGGCCCCGCCCCAGGCGCTGACCAACACTTATACCTTATGAAAATCCCCAGCTTCCTCACTATGGAGCCACAGCTGTTCGATCCGGAGAAATTCGTCCTCCCCTCTGTCGACCCCACCGATACCACCTCCGCATACACAAAAGCCACAACCAGCATCCGCGTGCGCCGCGACCCGAAGGGGAGCGGCCAGCTGCAAAGTAACGCGCGCATCATCCGCTGGTCAGATGGAACAATGTCACTCCAAATCGCGTCCTCGCCAAATCTTTACGACCTCCCCCGCAAAGACCTCACCACACCCCCAACAGATACTAATAAATACATCGCCGCACAGAACTCACATATATACCTCCTGGACCCACATGAGACGGCGGGCACCCTCCGCGTGGTGGGGCACGCAACACAATCCCTCAACGTCGTCTCTGCATCTGTAAATCTTGCATCCGACCATGCGATCCAGCGTCTCCACTCCGAGTTGGCGTCCGCAATCCCCAGCGCCGCACGATCCACACCCCTCGAGATTTCGGAACTCAAAGACCCCGAAGCTGAACGGAAGGAGGCGGAGAAGATCGCGAAGGAGCGGGAGAGGGCGAATAAGAAACTTGAGGCGCAGCGACGGAGGGCAAGGGAACGGGATCCCCTCGAGGCCGCCGCGAGGAGGAGTTATGCTAAGGTCACGGGCACTAGGAGTAAACGTGACTCCCCGCCGATTTCAATGGGAAGGGGAAGGGGACGGGAAGATGAATATGATCTTGAGGATGAGTTTATTGAGGAGGGGAGTGAGGAGGATGTAGAAGGGGGTGTTAGTGATGAGGAGGAGGAGATTGAGGATCGACGACCTAGGAGGAGGGCCGGAGAGAGTGAGAGGGAGAGGAAGAGGAGGAGGGTTGTTGAAGATGAGAGTGATGATGAGTAGGCGATGAGTGGTATCGACTACTTTGGGGCGATATGAAGAGCCTTAGAATTCTTTCACCTTGCTCAGAGGATCCAGCCTTATGCTGCACTACGTCCTCTTTATTCAAAGAGACGAGCAGTGATGATGAGTAGATTGGTAATTGGTAACGGAGGGCTGTATATTAGAACGGTATATCGGTAATCCTAGGACGGCTTGGGGAAAACTGTTAAGTCTGCATGGCTAGAGTTTGATTGCATAGGACAATACCAAGAGGACATAGCTGATCACTCGTAGGGCTGTTACTGTAGCCCTGCCATTGAACCCTAAGCCCTAAGCCCTATCTCAAGTATCATTACTCTTGTCCAGGAGGGAGTAACTGCAACGTCATACGAAACGGCCAGGTTTATTGAGCTTGACACCTGTTTGTATTTACGCCAGGGCTGTAGTACCCAGAAGGTAGAGTATACCATGTTGGAACACCAGTATGTGAGGATGATGTCACTCTTTTTTGGATGGCGTAGAACCCGCTGAAAGGACATGCGCACCCAGAGAATCGCTGAGATTTGTGTGCAAATAGAATATTGAATCAGCTGTTCGAACGTTCTTATGGAACACGCACGACGTTGTAAATTCACCCTTCATATATACTGCGAGGACAGATAGAATAATTATCAACATCACCTTCCATAAGGACAACCTGAGCAGTTGTCATATCACTCTTCATTAGAAAGAGAAACAAAAAAGGTCCCACCGCGGGACTTGATATATTGGAAGCTATGCAATAATAACTGAGTACCTACTGCTCCCAACGACTGCTACTACGCCAGCCCTCTCCATAGTTTCAAGTAAAGTCATAAATTCATTAATATAACTTAAACCGAGGGAACACAACGGCAATAACTAAAGCAAATAAACTAAAGTAAAAGCAACTCGATAGTAAAGAACCTTAGAAAACACAATGACATAGTAGAAGTAGATGAAACTGAAATAAAAGCAGTCCGGCAAAGAAGGGGCCAGAGAAAACACAAATGCAATTGGAGAATCAAAGCAAACGGAAGTAAAATAGCAGATGCACAGCGAATCGAAGTAAAAGTAACCTGTCAAAAGAAAGAGAGAGAGGTAGTGTCCATGGGATCAGCTATCTCGGGTGATTTAAAAAGAAGCCATGATTTTTTGTTTAAAAGACTTCCCTCGGCAGGGCCTTACAAGCTCTTGCGTGCTTATTCTTATAGTCCGCACGACCCCCGATCGGCTTCAGACAGTAGCTGCATGCAGTCTTTCCACCATGAACCGATTTTTCGTGTCGGCGGCGGTTACTCGAGGTAGGGAAGACTTTCTTGCATCCATTTTTGCGACAACGGTACTTATATGTCTGAGCGCTTTGCGCTGGTGTGGCTTCTATGGCTATGGCCCTGCTATTTGAACTGCATTGTGACGCTGTTTGTAGGCCTGAGGATAAGCTAGCGGAAGCTCCGTTCTGAGCCTCTTGGCGGCTGGGAGAATCGGTTAGGAGAAAGGTCGGAGACATTTCGATATCCAACCCGGGGCCACTAGCACCGCTCATATCTACGGACATGCGATAATTGTCCCGCAGAACTCTCTTAGATTCGTGAGCACAGGTTGGCAGTCCCATATTGTACAAGTGCGATGCACAATTAGCACAGAACCTCAGTACGGTTTCGATTGCATCAATCTACATTAAATCATTGGTATTAGCCCTCGAACTGACCTATTGAGGGCGATATTTAACTTACAGGTACCATTCGGATTAGATCCATCCTTACATCTTCGAACGTCCGATAAAGACCATTGCGGACACCATCGATGACTTTTCGGAACGCATCCCCTCGAACAAACCCGTACGATGAGTTCAATGCGGTGTCTTGTAACGTTTCAGCAAACTGTGAAGCCCTGTCTAGTTGGACAACTGACAGTAGAAGTAATGGAAATAATGGTTTCAAGCCGGGGATGTGAATTTCTTGGTAAATAGCTTGCGTTAGTTTCATGACTGTGGGGTGTTATACATGGGAACATACCTAGCAGAAAATGAACGATGATTCCGCTGATTATTATCGCGCCATCAACCCAGTCGGCGATGAGATGTATTCCAGGTTCTAGTGAAAATTGGTTTTCCGTAACCCCCACGGGCCTAAAAACGCTAGGGACATCGACGAGGAGATTGTTGTCGAATATCAGAGTGGTGGCGGCGGCCTCAACTGATAGGTCATACGATAGGACCACAAACCCGTCCTCATCCATGAATTTCTCTAAAATCCTTCGAGTAGTTCGGAACTCATCTATGGATTCTGCTGAGCTAAAAAGCGAGTTAAGCATTCTTATCTGTTTTGGAAATGCGGCTGGCCCCTCAGAACTGCAGAATCCAGTTTCTCTGCAGTGTTCTCTCCATGAAGGCCAACATAGGTCGATGAAATAACCGATTTCGCCGCTATCTTGGCCAACCCACTGTGCCACAGCCTCATAGAATCTGCTCGTAGGGGTTGAATCGTAATCGCGGTTGTGCATGGTATCGATGGAAGCTGCTAGCACAAGAGCAGCTGCACTCTTCCTTGCCGTTGGAATCTGACCAAGTCGGATGTCTTGAACAGCTTCGAGCGCGCACTTCCAGGTTATATGGCTAGAAGTAAAAACTCTCTTTATCTTATCTGAAACAGTCGCACTATCTTGCAATTTTCCTTGGATGGTGCTCCAATGTACAAGAAAGCGATCACGCATTGCATTCATTTTATCCCATTTTTCCCAAGAATATTCTTCGAGGATTCCAGCTGTCGTCTGTAGTAGAGCTTGTCTGGCTCCTTTCCAATCGTTAAATGGCTTGACATGCTCCCTGTGTTTCCAATACGCATACCAAAGGGAGTGGGTAATGTAATTTTCCACCAGAATCCGACAGGCGTCATTTGCTGCCCACTTGCCCGAGCTCGAAGGTCGTGGGCCTGGGCATTGGAGCAATTGCAACATAAATGGCTCCCAATACTTTCGGATTACCTTCTTATGGGCCGATCCTTCTCCAAATCTAGTATTGCTGTACTGTCGATACATTACTCTAAAGATATCAACTACAGTCGTATATGGGCAGTCGTTCGATACAGTCTGCAGTAGTCCCCCCAAAAAGCCAACTAATACAGAATCCTCGTGAGTGTGGCCCGGCAAGGATAATGCATACTGGTTTGCAAACTTCGATTGGAAACTCCGGATATACAACTGATGATTGTTAAAACTACACCACAGGAAAGGGAACTTAATAGCATACATCTAGTTCCGCCTCTTCTTTTAGGACATCAGGCAAGCCTAACTCTGTTGGGGATATAATCGCTGACCCCACACTCCAATCGTTCCGGTCGTCTGTTTTGTTTGACTCCTCTACCTTATCAGGCTGTCAGTCACAACCTTGGTGAATTGGCATAGTGTAGGGTTTATACCACTTGTGGAGGCTTCTGTCGCTGCTCGAGTTGTACAAGTTGCTCACCCTGCTCGTGCCAGTCGTGCCGCTCACGGTTCTGACATGCCTCTTCCTGTTCTCATGTCAGCTGTGATTAGCTAACTTCCATAATTGACTGGGTGTGAGTACGAACCTGCTTCTTCGACTCATTCTTTCCGACACCAGTTTGATCCGTATGGGGTTCATCGCCCAAGTCAAGCTGATATGTCCCAAATTCCTTGCTGATATCATCCGAACCTGACTGCTTCGGGGTGTTTATCGTGTTGCCATAATTGTAGTTGCGGTGGGGTCCTATGCATGCCCGCCAAAATTTCGTTGCAGCTGACAATAGAGGATTCGCTGTCCTGCAGTCATGGTCCTGAAAATGAAGGTCGCGAGGGACTTCTCCCCAGTCTTCCAGCGAGAGATCCAATTCCTCCATTTGAAAAGTGTTTCTGTTGCCACAGTATCAAATGTTTATCAAATGTGACTATGTAACAAATTCGGTGCACGATATGCCCTCTTTATATATCGGAAGAGGTTAACAAGGCTCCCATAATTACTTGCTAGATATGGATTAATGGGTAGGAATGAGGTTTTGTTCGAAATTCGATACGAGGAAAATAGCAATGCATGCGCTATCGTCCACGTTGAACACTCGGTACAGGCGTTTGGAGTAGCAATAATAGGCGCTACCGATCAAGTATCTTTGGGTGGTTGTTACTGCAATAGGTACTTCAAAGCGCAGTCTGTAATATTATTCTAAGTCTCGGCGAGTATCTTTTGGGTGGCTGACTACGCAGGGTTGCTTACTTCCCCTGTACCGAGCATCTGGGCATCCAATTAGCATCTGCATTCCTACGATCGGCGCGCCGGGAATCTGACAGCCTGCTGCGGCTGAGCATGCAAGAAATTTTTTTCTACATTGCAGTTTACACATCGTGAAATCACGAAGATTCTACGGAAGAAATAAAAACGGCTAGATGCGGATTGGTGGTAGGAACGAGGTCCTAGGCGTCCAATCAACATGTACATTCCTATGATGATGAATCAATAGATGCGCTAATTTTGTTGGTTTTGCCCCCTGAGTACCTATAAACATTTTTGACAAAAGTCGCTGACAATCGATATCAGGCTTCTCAAATGTTTGAGGAAAAGCAATCTGGTCAAAATTAAAAGAGCATAGATTTTGCCTCCAATGGCATATGGTTTAACACGTCGGAGGAGAGGTATTATTCATTTCGGGAGCTGTTCACGTTTAGTTGCAGTGCGAACTTCATAAGGTTGTTGTTCAGAGAAGCATCTTACTTACTCGAAAGTGAGTAGTTGTGAAGTTAGTGTGAGATTGTGGTTGTGATTGTGGTTATGAGGGTGATGATTAATGTAGAAGTCGTGGTGTTGCATCCATACACCCTGTCTGGAGGTGGGCCTTCGATGAGACGCCTCATCTGCAGATGGGGTCACTTCTACACATTGGGACCCTCTTGCAGATTTTGCACAGGGTTGGTGATCCCTGTCTTCACATTAAGGTTAATGAGGACCGCAGCCATGGAAGGGAGTATATGACTTTACTGCACGACAATATGGGGCTACTAATTTTCAAGACCGTTGCCTAGATTTATGCGCGACATATCTGCTACTTACGCCCATCATAGAAAATCAGAATTTCCCAGTGGACGGATGCAATCGAATGGTGACAGGGACCTATTGTCACTTCAATACGCAGGTTGCAATAATTTTCAGCTCTTAGAGGGTTCAGATGTATAGGAATCGTTTTACGTGAGAAGATACATAACTAAAGCTCTGACCCCATCTGCGGAATCTCTATGTGTAGAAACGACCCCATCTATAGATGAGGCTTCCTATCTGTAAATGGGGCGCCCGATCTAGAGATGGGATAATTCCGCGTATGGGATGCAACATGGAGGCCCAGTGTACTCTACGTGGCGGTCTTTGGCCACCTGCCCTGTCAGACCCTCTTCACTCGCTGTACAATAATTTGCGCGACGTAGTCTGGCTCGTGGGAGCATTGGCGACCGCAAAAACGCCCGTTTCACACTACAAGCACACCCCGAATTGTTGTTTTCTAATTCAAAACTTCTTCCTGTAAAGTACCATTGAGTGCTTTTCCATGATGACCTCCATGACGTCACCTCTAGCAGCCGCAACCCCCGCATCATCCATCTCCTCACTCGCCCATCATGGCATCTTCCAACCCCAACTCCAAGCCCCCACGCTGCAAGCGCAGACGACGCCGGCGCAAGAAGAACAAGCAGCAGCAGCCCGTCGGCACCAATGCGATCATCGATCTCCTCCAGGACGCTAATCTTCCGAAGCGAGGCCTGTGGACTGCTGGACAGCGGAACGTTGCAAAGCGGGTCGCAAAAAACTTAGCTGAGCGAGAGCCGAGGATGGAGGAGATTTTGTTGTTTAGGCCTGGAGATGTGATTAGGTGAGTGTGTCTCTGAAGAGAAAAGGGAGAGGTTAAGTTTGTTCAAGGCCGTGACGAATGAATGATGCTGGCACGGGTGCGCCATCAATAGATTCTGATAGTCTCGGAGTGTGTTGTTACGTTTGAGACTACGATCCTAATGTCTTCGGAAGTATTTAAGTATGAGCATAGCTGTTGAGAAACGAAAGATGGTGAACTATGTCTGAAGGAATCTTGGTAGAGGCGAGCGGCGGTTTTGACGTGCAAATCGATTGATATCTGTTGGGAGAGTATTGAAGGTGGGATCCGAGGTTCCCGGTCTGTTGGCATAATTTCTTCCTTCTTTGAGAAGTTTCGTTAGTAAGTATGTGGTGATGTTTATGGCACTTTGTTGCAGAATTTCTTTGATTCTTTGATGCGGATTATTTGGGATTGACGTGCTCTGAGGGAAGGAGCTGTAGGTTTTATGATAATGATGATTATTTTCTGTCTTCATGATTGGGTCGGTATCGGTATGGTATAGCTTGTGGATTTGTTCATTATGTGACTCCGCAAATCCATTCGAGCGCAGAATTAATGGATATAAATGAGCCTTAGGATGAGAGCTCAGAGCTAATTGAATCAGCGATGCAAGATCGCTACTGTACAGTAGTATCTAATGTGTTCTTCAAGGTAACAGTGATTTATTGCTGTGATATATCTAGCTCTAATGTTGGCTCGAGTAGTGTTGACGCCTAGAAACATCCTCCTCGTCAACTGTTTTCTTTAACTACCTTTAACCAAAGATCGCTCTCACGTAGGTGTAGTTTTCGTTTTACTAACGCAATGAGACAGGGAGTTGGAACTCTTGCGGTTCAACACAGCCCTCTATCTCTTTCGATCCCAATGCGATGTTGTCTAAGCAGTAGTGTAGGGCTCATGCGGGGCGTATCCGATTTGATTCATCATGCGGTCAAATCAAACTTCCTTTACAGGAGTCTAACACGATAGTTTTGAGAGCGTATAGATCCCAACCCCATTATCAGATATCTAGAAGGAAAGGACCAATAGTAAGCTCAACGATAAGAAGAGAGCCGGGATTCACGATCCCCCGCCTAACCAACGCACCCTTGTACAAAATGTCAAGTGCAATCCTGGGGACTTGACGGATCGCCTTGCGGATGGTCCTTGTGCGCGAAATTTCTAGAGCTGGCAACCTATGCATTCAGTATCTGGTCGTCAACAGGGTCGTGGATAAGCCCTGCGGATAAGAGTGGATGGAATCCGTTAACCGGGCGAAGAGTTGAGCATCAATCCAATGAGATAATTGAGTGATCGGGCATCGACACAGCATTCGGTAGTGTTTCATAGGAGACTTTTTTGGTTGCAGCTGTCGAAGAGACTTGAGAACTTGAAACGATTTTGTTTCAATAGAAACACGTCATGGCAAGTTCCGTTTCAGTCGCTGCACGTGCCATGCATGGAAGCCAACCCTGGTTGGAGGCTGAGCATCTACTGCTACGTCTGACAAACTTCACCTGGCTGACCTTGAATTGAATCGAACCATCTCCTCATCGAGACTTTTGAAGCGGTATACCATCCCTTGTCTTTCTCTTCGCACCACCCCTCAGCTCCGCCGAGCATCTCAACTCTCTCCTGTGCCGAATCCCATCTCCCGAGGCGTTCGTCGTGACGTCGCCCGAGCTGTGGAGAACATGGTCGTCCAGTCGCATCAGCTCCCCTCCACCACTAACCCCGACGACCTGGTAGCGATCAAACCCTCAGAAGACCATGTGAGATTAAATCACGACCAGAAGGAAGATGTCTCGGTAAGCGATGTACCGGATCTGGCTCCACTCATTCCCAACAAGTTTCAACCATCTGAAACGACGTTGGAGAAACCGAATACGGTTGACAGCCCATCGACCCACCGCAACCAAGATTTGTTGTCTTCCGATATCGGCGATCCCATCTCCACCCCGGCTCTGCAAGCTAAGACCGACGCCGAGTTGGCGGCCTTGACCTCAAATCTTGCCGTCGCTCCCCTCAATTCGAATGGCCTGGGTGTTGACGAGAAGCGGCCGTCGACTCCAGTGAAGAATGCTACAACTTTATCACCGGCTGTTGCATCCCCGCCGCCACCATCTCCACCCCCGAAGGATATCCCGCCAAAGGATTTACCTCCCAAAGATATACCATCGAGGAGCCCCATAGTTTCGGAAGCTTCTTCAAACGGCCGACTTTACCTTGAACACCCGCCCGTCACACCTGTGCCTAGTAGACCGAGCTCGCCTTTGCAATCACACACGCCAAACCTTCACATTGCCAGCAAATCGCAACCTTCGTCCGACGACGAAAACGATGGCACTAGTTCCGTGATTCACGACTTGTTCGAAAAGAGTCATCGTGCTTCGATCGTCGGAGAACAGCTACAGCGCATCCCCTCTACTGCATCAATAGGATCTCCTTTGATGGCATCGCCTAATCTACACCCTCCAAGAAGCTCGTCACTAATAGGAGAACCCACCACCGAGCCCACCACCTCTTCTCAACCAGTAGACGTGGAAACGCATAAATCCCAGCTTACGGAGAAGCCGCTGCCTACACCGATTTTAACGACCCAACATGTCGACAGCGTGCCTGTTATACCGGCTACACCGCATCGACCTCCTCCTCCCGATGAAGACCTCCCCTTCGACTTCCACCGCTTCCTCTCCCAGCTTCGACACCGGTCTGCTGATCCGGTGGCCAAGTTTCTGAGAAGCTTTTTGCACGAGTTTGCAAAGAAGCAGTGGATGGTGCATGAACAAGTTAAAATAGTACGGGATTTCCTGACATTTATATATGCTAAGATGGATCTGTGCGAGGTCTGGCGAGAAGTGGGAGATGGGGAGATGGATAATGCTATGGAGGGAATGGAGAAGCTCGTCATGAACCGGTTATATGCGCAGACTTTCTCGCCAGCCATACTACCTCACGATGGTAGATCACGGGTCGACGAACGTTTTCCGGGTAGACGTGGCCAGCACCAGGAGGATGTGGAGCGTGATGAGGTGTTGACGCAAAAAGTGCGGATATATTCGTGGATACGCGAAGAGCACTTGGATATTGGAGACACTGTCAGTGGGGATGGTGGGAGACGGTTCTTGGATCTAGCTATGAAGGAGATGTTGAAGATTGGCAGTTATAGGGCACCACGGGATAAGGTGATATGCGTTCTCAATTGCTGCAAGGTCATTTTTGGTTTGTGGACGATGGTACACGACTGGTGGCACGGCGTACTGACGGGCTAAAGGGTTATTACGACACTGTAAAAGCGATGAGAGCGCGGACAAGTTTGTACCTCTCTTGATCTTTGTCGTCCTCCGAGCGAACCCAGAACATCTGGTCAGCAATGTGCAATATATTCTGCGATTTCGAAATCCCGACAAGTTGTCGGGTGAGGCGGGATACTATCTTAGTTCCCTGGTATGTCCATCTTTCACGCCGCGAATGGATACCACGCTGACGAAGTTTCAAGATGGGGGCAATCCAATTTATAGAAAACCTTGACCGCTCATCTCTGACCATCACCCCGGAAGAGTTTGAAGCGAACGTTGAAGCGGCGGTAGCAGCAATTGCGGAACGACCGCCACCTCCTTCTCCACCTTCACCGCCTCCAAAGCCACGACGGTCTGCAGACCAGCCCAGGATCGCGGTATCGTCCAGAGAAAGTACAGATGCGCCGGAAGGCGGCGAGGAAAAGGTAGCAGTTGCAGGATTGCTTCGTTCCCTCCAGAAGCCGCTCAGCACGATTGGACGCATCTTTACAGACGAAGGATCTTCGTCATCAGGGCCCGCATTGACGCCGCAGCCGGGAAACACGCCGAGACACTCGCCTCATCCCGCCGACAACGACGACCCGTTGCTCACTGCCGTCGGTGGGCGGCGGCACCAACCAAGCGCCAAGAAGAGGCCGGACGGGAGCGGTGCTACTCGGCTCTCGGCGGAAGAGGCGGCGGCACGGCAAGCTAGTGCGGAAGCGGAGGAGGCGGCACGGATCGGTAGGATGGAATACGAACACGTGGTTGAGACACTGCAGCGCATGTTTCCCGATTTGGATAGAGACGTGATTTGTGACGTTGTGAATATGAAAGAGGGACAGTGAGTTGCCCGCACACATCCACTTCGATGGGCTGCAAGACTGACATGGTGTAGGGTTGGAGCAGCTGTGGATGCATGTTTGGCGCTGTGTACATCGTGATGGATGCATGGTGGGCATAGGATATGAACTTAATGATGATGGATATCTGTGTGGCTTCTGGTTCGTTGCCGGTATTTTTTTAGTGTCGTTTCGCTGTGTCAGAGGAATGGCGACAGCTATTTCTATGATTCCTGACACTTGACACGTCATGGTCAATCACTCGCAAGAGTACAGGCGTTTAAGCGGAGCGTCGAGCGTTTTAGCGAGTACCTCCGCCTCGTAAGAACGGGCTTTAGAGCGCAGCCCTATTCGCTTGCTGGCACTCGCTTGACACGCCCGTGTCAGGCAGCTGTATTGTCACTTTAGTGGTTCCAGCCAAGTGAGAACTCGTGTGGTGCCAGCCGAATGCTTCATAATACACACACCTTAGACAATACACCTCACCGCCTAGTTTTGCCAAGACTTCCTCTTTTTTGGGCAGGTTGCGGTTTTACTTTGGCTTCATTATTGCATACTTGTGTGTGTCTGCTCACCTTTGGAGTGTGTATCTCATCTTTACATTGTTTAATACCACTTAGCATTGGCACTGACTTGAAGTCCTCCTTTTGGGACCACTTGCCTTCTTTTTGGTTGTTTTATGCCAGTTACAATGAATTATGACATGCAGTACTTGTAAGGATAACTAGGGCATAAATGCACAGCAGTTCAATGAAGAGTTTGTCTGAGGACAGTACACTTTGACCTATGATACTTGAAGAGGCTATAAAGATCTGCTTCTTAGACATGTGAACATCAGTATAAGTTATTCGAATGGATGTATCTGTAACAGGCAGGGTCAGGCATAGGTGATATTGATAACTGCAATGTGATATTGGAAATGGAGCAAAAGATGATCGAGATTCGTTTTGAGGAATCAAGACCAGATAAAAGTTGAAGCTGTTTCAAAGTCGTAACTTGCTTTGCTATACAAGAGAATGTGTAAAGAGAGAAGAAATGGAAATCCTCCAATGCCAAACAACCTCTCTTTATATACACGTCGTCTGCCACGCTCAAATGATTCTCCATGCTCCGATGTACATTGGCAAAAGTGCAAATTGACTATAGACTGCACTATGTGCATCTTATGGCAAGCTTCCCATGGACCCCTACACAACATGCAGCCTATAGTCATCTATAGTCGATCCATAGAGATGTGCGCGTGTGACTATGAAACTATATACAGCTGGTGGCCGGAGATGAACCTATACCAGTCTTCACTGCCTTCAGTCTTCGCTGCTGTACCGGTACTGTACACTATCGCTGAGAGTCCGCTTGCTAGCCTGCTCGAAACCCTGCTTGAGAGCCTGCTTGAGAGCCTGCTTGAGAACCTGCTTGAGAGCCTGCTTGAGAGCCTTCTTGAGAGAGCCTCGCATCGGGAGGAGTAGGGTTTTCCACTGGAAGCTTTTGGCCGATGGAAAACCCTGAGTTTGTGGAAGCTTTGGCTAATAGAAGGTTCAAAGTCTGTGGAAGCTTTGGCTATGAGAAGGCTCGAAGTCTGTGGAAACTTTGGCTACTAGAAGGCTCTAAGTCTGTGGAAGCTTTGATGCTAAGGTTGAGGTAACCATTCAACTTGTCTAAGTGCTTCTGATACTATGATCACCATCACCGACACCATCATCATCGCCATCATCACCATTGCCATCATCACCATTGGCAACATCACCATCAGCCCCAAATGGGCACACATACACCCACAATCGGTGGGAAGTGAGCAGTAGATTCCACTGGATAATCTGAATCGGAGATCTGCTCTCCCCAAGATCCAATTGTCTACTTTTCCTGCAGAATCTACGGCTGAAATTGTCAACACCATGACCGTGAGACATTGTGAGGTTCTGTCGCAGTGGGCACACGAAAGATAAGGTTCACACTATGATATCGACCAACGTCATGATTTTGGCCACCATACACCACCCACCGCCTGGCACCTGGCACCTGCCATGACATCCACTTCTGGAAATCCGCTCAACCCTGTACCTGAGTTCGCCCAATGGCGGAGCGGCCAATGTGGCCTTGCCATTCTGTATATAGAGAGACTGCAAGAGGAGAGAGAACGACGTCGCTTTTGGACTTTCTCACAGCGCCCGGTACCATTTCCAATACGCACCAAACACCACTCGTCAGGTGCCATCTGCATCACACCTCCCGGTGCCTGGAGTTTGCAACTCAGTAAGTGTCAGGATTGAGCATGCAGGCGCATGTTTGGAAGGAATAGAGTTTTCTACAGGAAGCTTTGGCCGATGGAAAACTCTGAGTTTGTGGATGTTTTGGCTAATAGATGGCTCTAGGTCTGTGGTAGTGTTAGCAACGGTTCCGGGTTACCCGGCTGCGGTCCAGTCCGGGTTGTTACCCGGAAAACAGGGGTACCCACCGGGTTCGGGAACAGGTTCGAACCGGACTGCGGTTCCATTTTACGGTTTCTACAACTTTGGCTCCAATTAAGTATTTGAATTCTCATCGTATCGCAATATGATCTATATGTGGATTGTGCAGATTGATGCCCTATTTCATCTCCTATTCTCAGATTTGCGATCAGATCAATATTCGTTGAGTCGCTGTGATATTAAGCAGAATATCATGTCAAAAAGACCGGGTTTCGATCGCGACTAAACAAGTATTGATCCGATTGCAAATCGGAGAGTGGGAGATGAAAGAAGGCATCAAACTGCATATTTCACATATAGATTATGTCGTGATACGATGAGAACTGCAATACTTGATTACAGCAAGAAATGTTGACTTTTGAGGAGTGGGTTGTTAGGGGTTGTCCTTTAACAGCGATAATGATACTTGTTAATGAATACTGAATGCATACATATCTATGATATGCAAAACACCTATGCATGTATTTTCAAGTGGTCAGTAATATGCTCATTAGCGGGAGTTGATATTAGTCGCGCAATGAGTATGAACGAACTTGGAGTTCAGTGCACAGAAGCACAGCTATCATGCCAGGCTGGAGTCAGTTACTTTACTAGCAGTGCTGATAGTTTTTGTCTTCGTTCACGCCTGGAAACTTTGCAGGACATGCATGGTTGTCATGTACAGCAGTTGATAGTCAAACGCGATTAAGAGAACTCTTCACCCCTACCTGTAACGGGCTAGAAATAGGTGAGGCACGTTCCGGTCTGGAGAATAGTCTTGAGCTTAGCATGACGTAACTGAGGGATTAATGACATAGGTGCTGGCCTAGAGCAAGCACTATTCATTGGCTTGATTAGTCTGGATTGCAATGTGACTTCGTATTGATTACGAGCTTACACATCAATAATTTACGTTGGCATAGTATCGGTTGGTTGCCGATTAAATCTATGATACAATTAAATAACTTGTCTGTATGAGGGATTTCAGAGGCGAAAAGCATTATCAACATGGGTTGGTAGATGATCCAACTACTGACTGAAATGATTGCAAGATGTCCAAGTTGAAGTTATGGTCTGATGAATTGTGTCATAAGACATGGATGGCACATTCGCTAGGATAGTGCATATGGTTGAATGTAAGGCGCAGATATGAAGCTATCAAATGGAGGTTCTTGATAGTGGAGACCTGATGAAAATGAGACAACATTGTTCGGGCAATGAAGAAGGGGAGAGAAGGGGACCAGCAGTGAAAAACCTCCCAGCGGAAGAAGACCTTTATTTATTATTGCGTTTTATGATATCTATATCTTCTATTATATTTATAAAATCCGTTAGCTTTCTGTAGCGGCAGCCGGGCCGCACCTTATGAAGTACCTACCGTACAAATAGCCATAGAAACCTTTATGGCAATAAACTTCGGAAACGATAATGACGTAATCGTTTGCGCTCTTGAAAAGATTATACATTACACCAGGATTATTCAATACATCTTTGTGGCGCAGTGCGTTTGGTAGCTAGCGTCGGTCATTGGGCTCGAGCAAGGATTGATTTCGCACGTTGATGACTGCCGGAGCCGAGGACATATAGCGATACGAAAGGAGTCAACAACACTTCAAGCTAGTCAAGGGAAGTCTATATCCGTTCTTACATCCAGAGATCTTACTGAAGATTTACAAACCAATCGAGTACTGAACTGGGCAGAACGATTCATTGTGGAATCCAAGGAAGCTCGGGGAAAGTTGAGTCAAGGTCGGGTCAATTCTCCACCGGAGACTAAGAGGCAATGTAAGAAGGCTTGGCGGATTTAGTGACTCGGGGACATTAGGAGATCTACTGAAACTCTATGGTAGAAATGATTGCAAGGAATAGGTGACCAGAATATTAAGAACCTACTTGGAGAATAGGATCTATGGCTGTGTACCTAGTACTTACTTGCTGGGTATAGTTACTTAGGGTAAAGCACCCCCGTAACACAGGTTTTGTATGCAAATCCATTGCAATGGTCCAGTTCCGGGTCGGAACCAGACCCAGAACCAAACCGGGAATTTGGACCTGTTGGTAACCATAGTCTGTGGAAGCTTTGATGCTGACGTTGACATAGCCAACCGATCTACTTGACTGAGTGCTTTCAGTACCATCACCATCACCATCACCATCACTATCACCATCACCATAATGACCATCAGCCCCGGATTGAATGTACACACATATGCCTACAATCCACGGAAAACTGGCTGCAGACTCCGCTGAGAAAACTGTGTTGGAGATCTGCTCTCCCTGAGATCCAATTGTCTACCTTTCCTGCAGAATCTAAGGCTGCAATTGTCAACACCATGACCTTGAGGCATCGTTAGATCTTGTCATGGTGGCGATGCTAAAGATAAGGTTCAGACTACCATATCAACCGATGTTATGATTTCGGCCAACATATGCTGCCTGCTACATGCCACATGCCACATGCTGCATGCTGCCTGCTGTCCACCAAACGCTGCCCGCTATACACCACCAGCCTCACGCCTCCTGGTGGCTGTAACTCAGCAAGTCCCTGTATAGAGCATGCAGGAGCATCCATGGGAGCAATAGTCAAGTGAGATTGGAAGTGTTTTCCCTCTTGAGTGTATACTTGGGAGTGTAGAGCCAAGTAGGCTGGGAGTGTACCATCAACTGCAATTGGGAGTGTACTTGAGAGCGAGTCAGAGGTGTACATGAAAGCGTACTCGGAGTGTACTTGGGAACGTCTTCAGAGGGTACTTGGGAGAATATAGTCAAGCAGGCTGGGTGTGTGTCATGGATTGTAATTGGGAGTGTACTTGGGAGCATACTCGGGAGTGTGCTTGAGAGCGTCTTGAGAGCTTACTTGGGAGTGTACAGTCAAGCAGGGTGGGAGTGTGCCATCGAGTGCAATAGGGAGCATCCTTGCGAGCATGCCCAGAAGTATAGTTGAGAACGTACTTGGAGGTGTACAAGGAAGCGTACTTGGAGCGTACTTGGAAGCGTATAGTCGAGCAGGCTGGGAGTGTGTCATCGAGTGCAATTGGGAGTGTACTTGAAAACATGCTCAGGAGTTGTGTCATTGAGTGCAATTGGAAGTGTACCTGAGAGCGTGCTTGGAAGTGTGCTTGAGAGTATCTTGAGAGCTTACTTGCGAGTGTAGAGTCAAGCAGACTGGCAGTGTGCCATCGAGAGCAATTCGGACTGTACTGTAAAGCAGGCTGGGAGTGTGCAATCGAGTGCAATTGGGAATGTGCCTTAGAGCATACTTGGAAGCATGCAATAAAGTCCAAATGGCAGCTTGCTTTCAAATTTGTTTTATGCAATGTGATGTATAGTATGAAGTGTAATGTATAGTATCCAGCATACAAAATCGCATGAGTATCATAGTAACCTAGTCATCATATAGGTCCATAGGACCTGCTAGTGCCACGCGTCAAATATGCTATGAATTACCGTCCCACAAACAGCTTCTCTAGAAGTTACAAGTCGCGTAAGGTCATTTTTCCCGGTGTACCAACTGAATCTTTTCCCATAATCTTACACATCACCAATACAACTCTTATCAACACAACAACGCCTCATCACCCGACATTGCAATACCTCAGTCCACTTTCTTATCATAACAAAATATGCCGCCACCACATCATCATATCCCCACACACATTCTGTATCTCCCAACATCTCTACCTTTCATCAGCAAAATCTATTTTAGTCACTGGGAGCCTCCAGGAGTGTGTGAGAGGAGGCCAAGTGTAAACTTAGAAGTGTTAATTTCAGGAGAGAACCAGACCCTAGGAGGACATTCTGACCAGACATCGGAGTAACTGGGATCTCCAATGACTGGTATTGGAGCACCATGGGAGTGGTTGTAAATTGTTTGGGAGCACCTGTGACCATCGCCCAACCAATGCGGAAATTCCAAACTAACTCTGAAAGATGACGGGTGCTTATGAATATTCATTTGAAGGACTTCAGGCGTTATCTGTGACTCTTCAGATGTACATGAGCAATAAGAATACCCTCCACATATGATGCATAGATTATTGTTCATTATTAACTTTTAAATCATACTATAGTACCCAGCATCTGACCAACATTCCATTGTTTGTATTGCTATATTAAGAGGAACTAGAGAAAATAGCGAGCGGTTCAAAAATGAAAGTAGGTAAAACTGAACCAATAACCCGACTTACCAATTGGAATGCTATCAATCAAACATAGTCTCACTGTCATCGACTAAATCTTCCATCTCATTAAGGCCGACAAACGCAGAAATACATGATTAGTGTTAGCAACAGTTTCGGGTTATCTGGCTCTGGTCCAGGTTTGGAACCAGTCAAAAGCCACAGTCCAGGTAACATACCCGGACTGCATGCATAACCACCGGGTTCGGGGTCGGGTTGGAACCGGACCACGGTTCCATTTTGCGGGTTCTACAACTTTCACTCTAATTAAGTATTACAATTCTCATCATATTGGGACATAATCTATACCTCAAATGTGCAGTTTGATGCCCTCTTTCAACTGCTGTTCTCCGATTTATGATTGGATCAATATTCGTCGAGTCACTGTGATATTAAGCCGAAGATTATGCCGCATTGACCAGGTTTCCATTGCGACTGAACAACTATTGCTCCGATTGCAAATCGGAGAATGGGAGACGAAAGAGAGCATCAGACTGCATATTTCATGTATAGATTGTGTTGCGATATGTTGAGAACTCCAATAATTAATTGGAGCAAGAAATGTTGACTTTTGAGCAGCAGGTTTGTGTGGAAACCAATTGCAATGGTCTGGTTCGGGGTCGGAACCGGATCCAGAACTGACCTGGGCATGTGGACCCATTGCTAACACTATACACAATACATCAGCGGCCCACAGAAGCTGAAGGCCCCGCTCCTTGTATTTTGGAATGATTCAGACCTGGTGAGTGGGTGAAATTGAATTCCAATGTCGTTTGACTTGATTTGTGATATCTAAAAGGTTGGAATTGAGGTTAGCTCGCGGTGAAACAAAATGGAGTATAAATGGCAAAATGATGAATTCGGGGGAAAAAGAGGTGTGCCACGAGGAAAGGAAGAGTGTCTGATGTGGTGTGCATCAGCACAAAATATTTCCGTCCAGGCAGAATGGCTCCATCGGAGTGGATGCGCTCCGTCAGAGCCGTCAGAGACACCACGATGGCGGATATCTCCGCGCCCGGCGTAAATTCAACGCATCGCATTCCATATCACACTCTGATCACTGTTTTACTGTTTCTTCTCGTTCTGTTGGTCTCCTATTTTAAATGATCACTCTGGCATTGTGGCCATCTGTGACCATACGTTGGAATGAGTTAATTGGGTACGCACTTGCATTGGGATTGCAATGCGATGGGTGACGCTGCGAAAATCTCTCCTCGCGTTCCTTCTACCTGCGCACAATATTCAAATCTCTCTTTACTAATTATACGGGATTGCAAGGCGATGGGTGACGCTGCGAAAATCTCTCCTCGTATTCCTTCTACCTGCGCGCAAAATGCAATTCTCTCTGTACTAATTATACACATCATTCCAAGTCACCAGATCTATGTGGCTATTGACAATCCATCGTTCGTTCCATCCGTCTCCTGTCTTACTACTAGTAGCTATCTCTGGAATGATGTGCGCGCAGCCCACAATATTTGCCATGCTGAAAACTTGTAAAGCAACGGCTGCCGGTGTTTTTCTCACAAGTACAAATTTCGAGGCGGGATCCAAGCTACCTGAGTGTTCAGGTATTGTGGTGAGCGCCAGGGCTAACCAGTACTTAATGAAAGCTCCATCCTCGTTTAGGAGTTTGATTTTGAATAGTTGTTGCAGCTGCCACGGGAGACACCCATTCGGCACGTCATAACACCTCCCCGGGTATTGCTTTACCCATACCCAGTCATTCCGTCGATCCCCTTCTGCGTCAGCTCTGGCTTCCTGTGCATCAACACATCTGAGATACGAGTTTGCCATCTAAACCCTCAACTTGAACCTTAATACCATGGTAAATACAGAGCTCCATTGCATGCAGTGGTTCATCCGATATATATGTCTTGTGACGACTGTTATGCTTGATACACTCCCACGTGCCGCTGTATATTGCCACGCGGTGTGTTGCGTTTTGTGTATTGTCGAGTAAAGCTCTGAAGTCTTTGATCATAGCATCAGGATGCCTTTCTTCACGGTGGTTTTGGGGCCCCATGAATTTGGGCTTGGCATATGACTGGGAGCCCAGGGGGGCAGCCAGATCAGCACCGGAAGGGAGGACTTTGCAGGCGGCAGGGCTGTTCTCCCGACGCTGAGCGAGGACTTGGAGGTTGAGCTCTCTGATTTCGAAGCAGAGAATGCAATGCTGAAAGGTGATTACTTGTGGCAGGTAGTTGAGATTGTGATTGGAGGCGTTCCAACCATCCTTGAGGTTCGTTATATGTGCTTGTTTATGTCTCTCGGCAGAACACTGTTGCGAGGCTCTGTATCGACAAATCTATTCCACCCAATGAGACATCAAGTGGATCTTCGGAAAGTTGAAGTCGGCATCCAACTCCTTGGAAACATCTATCTCGTGGCTTATATAATCCCGCCAGGCGTTCATTTTGCGCCGCTTCTTGGGCGGCGTCCAAGTTTCAGCATTTGTTTCCTCGTCTACCTTTCGCTTCTTCACAAGTTCCGTTCTGAGGGTATTGGCTTTGGCCTTCACCTTTTTGCCAGCTCGTCTGAGTAAGAAAACATTATTGAAGGTGTGAAAACGATGCAAGGCATCCTCCATGTAGCTAGTGTTAGCAACAGGTCCGGGTAACCTGCCAGCGGTCCGGGTTCGGACCGGAAAAACGGTTCGGTTCGGTTCCAGAACCGTCCAAAAACCCGACCCGCAGCGTCTTGGCGGGCCAAACCCGGACCCGTACCCGTCAACCCGCGGGTTTTGCCCGGTTTGGCTAGACCCGTCGGTTCCAATCTCCAGTTCTGTGTTTCGGGTTTTTCTATTTATGGTCGCATTTAGATACCCTACTGTTAATCGCAAAATATTAACTTTTGCACATCATTGACCTTTTCGGATGAATCGGCAGCCTTTATAACTAAAAACAAGAGAGACATGCTCCTTGCCCCATCCTGAACATGATAGTCAACGGCGCGTCAATGATTTTTGGTCTTGCATCATGAGTAATCTAGATGGCGATTGGATGCAAACGATCATAAATGATGTATTGGCGGTATTCCAACCCAAAAGAGAAAGAAATACGCTCGCTGCCCCATTCTGAAAATGAGCGTCATCGGAGCGTCAACGATTTTTGGCCTTGCAGGATGGTTAATCAAAGCGCGAGATAGCCACTAATGTCTATATATGGAGTTTTGACTGGTTTTATTGGCTAAAACGTTTAGGATCACTGAGTTGCAGCAT
>Ga0307514_10001480_pt1 | contig 28445 bp, 33 predicted proteins | sample 16_EM_MG_FD_203088 | JGI IMG/M metagenome (GOLD analysis project Ga0307514, IMG submission 203088) | Populus trichocarpa ectomycorrhiza microbial communities from riparian zone in the Pacific Northwest, United States - 16_EM | ecosystem: Host-associated > Plants > Roots > Unclassified | place... | reverse complement strand
TTTTCTTTAGAAGTTAAAAAAAACTATTTACTAATCTTCTTCCAAGACCGCAATGGCAAACTAATTGCTGACCAGTCGCTATTTTTTTTACATAATAACACAGAAAAAGACAAAAGCTACCTATTAAGATGACTAATCTTAAAGGAAAAAAAGCAATTAAACGATTTACTTAATCAGCAAGGGAGAGTTAAACCAACGGCTAACCGTTATAAATTATTTCAAAAAAGATTAGCCTGACTAGATTGGCAAATAAAAATTGTCCAGCAAATTACTCAGCCGACTAACTTAGTCGAACTAATTGGCCATCGCACTTATAATCCGCAACAGCAAAAAGTTCCAGTTCGTGGTTATCAGTATGGTGAAAATCACTGCGAGAAAAGAAGTGTCGCTTGCTTACTTACTTTAAAAAAAAGCACTAATACCAACAGTCCGAATTATCAGCGATTATCGGGCATGGTTGGTCTGAAAACGGACTATTATCCGACTTTAGACTTTGACCGGAAAAATTTCACTGACCAAGAGTGAACCATTTTTGAAAAAAAACACCTACTTCCCTTAATTCAAAAATGCCAAAAACAATTAATCTATGTCGCCAAGACTAAGAATGGGGGTTATCACTTAGTCTTTGCCAGTAAAAACAGCGAAGCTTCTTTAGCCGAATCTCTTTTTTGAAAAAGAAAGTTTAGGGGGCAATTACAATGGAAAAGTCGCTATATTGTGCTAGCAATTAGCCAAGGTTATCAGCTATTCCATCCAAAAGAATTCCTTCATAGCCAAGGCTTACTGAAAAAAGAACCTAATCCGACTAAACTACCTGATGCCAAACTAATCACGCTACGTAAACTGCAAACTAAACTTAAGCAATTAAAGATCAGTCTCTTTAAAAAGACTAAGAAAACCTTCAATCATCCCTCACCTCCAAAACAACCTCAACAAAGAAACGATTATAGTTTAAATAAAAGAAAAGAGTATACAAAGTATACTCTAAAAGAAAAGAGGCCAATTTCGCTCAACACTTTTTACTCAACCTTGGGGACAATTGGTCCTCCGGTTGTTCCTCAGCAAAAATTTAGCCAAATTATGCAAGTTCAACTGCTGAATTATGCTTTTGTTAGTAAGTTATCAAGTTTTGGGGGTAGTAGAGACAGCGAGTATTATAACCTACTTCTCGCCGTACAAAACCAAAAAACCCTTAACTGCTTGGTAGACTCTGGACCATCTTACCGACAAAAGGGATTTCACAAGATTATTACTGGTCAAACTTGCCAAGTACAGATTACTACCCAAACAGATGAGAGGGGAAGTTTGGCCAATTTTTTAACGGCTGTGTATTAGAAAATAGGAGGAAAACATGTAAGAAAAAAACATCATGACGTACATAAACAAACAACAAAAAAATAATAAATATTCGAAAGAATACAATGACATAGTCAAGAGTTTAGCAGCTGTGCTCAATAACACGAAAAAACAGCAACTAAACACTTTAATAGATGAAATAGGAACGTTAAGTAAAGACAAAAACACATTAGATAAAGACTTGAATAGTAAGGTTAACCAAGTGAAGTATTTAAAATCTACGCTTTTACATGCCAAAGGTGCTGACCGAGAAATTGCCCGAATAACTGCTTTAGGTGCTAATGGTCAAAGACAAATGGGTAATTTCATTGGAGAAAGAGTTGATGGAATAACTACTGATTATTACCGAGGCGAAGGTTGATTTCAATTAGTAGCTAATTATTACGCAAATTTAGGCGATAATGATAATCTTTACTCAGTTAAAGAACAATCATTTCAAATTACTGAAGACCAAGTAATAAAAACCTTAGCACGAGTAATTTATGAATTAGGACAGATTGATACCGCTGATTTTGTTGCTAAGCATGGTTTAACTGGAACAGATAAAACTCAAATGGAAAGTTATTTGAACCATTTACGGGGTCAAAGCCAAGCCATTAAAGAAATGAATAGTAAGGATGGTAAAGATTTAGAGATTAAGACTTGGGATTTACCGCAAACTTACACTCACTTAGATAATTACGGAGCGAGAATTAGTACTAGTTTAAACTTAGAACACACCTTTAACTTTATTAAAAAGGTTAGTGATAGTTTACTAACTAATTTAAAGCAAGATAATATTACTGCTTTAGAAACTTGAAAGATAGCCAAAGCGGGTGATGCTTATACGGAAGCTGAATTAACCAAATATGGGGTTCCAGTTCCTAATAATTTCATTCTTTACAAATCTGGTAAAGTAGAAGGAGGTCAATTATTCCAAGATTTCCATGAAGTTGAAGTAGCAGGTTTAAAAGGCTGAGTAAATTTAGCTAAATTAGTCTTAGAAAATGAGGATAATCAAAAGAAACTAATTAAGTCCTTGACTAATTCTCCAACCCAAGACTTATTTGCTGACTTACGTTCCACTCGAGCTGATGGTCATTTTGAAGAAGGTGGACACTGACATCGGTTAACCGAAAGCGTGGAAGACTTAGAAGAATTAAAAGAACAAATTGAAGTCGATAAAACCGTTGGTGCTTTAGAAGTTAACGAATTAAATAAGGAGATTAGAAATTTACAACAGCAATCGACCGGAAAAAGAACCACTATTATTGACAAAGAAAAGACTTTACAGCCTTTAATTACTGAAACCCTTACTAAGTTAAGAACCGAATTAAAGAAATTCACTATTGAAAAAGGTTTAAAGAAAGTAGCAGGAGGAGATGATAACCGTAAGAGTGTACAGGAATTAATTCAACTAGAAATGCTGTTATTGAATATTCGCTATTTAGAAAATGAGGGAGATGCTACTCTTAACAGTAAAGTAGCCCAAGAAAATACTACTTTAACAGAAATAGAGCAAATATTAGAAAAAGTTACTACTGATAGGTATTGTTCATTAGTTCAGATTTTCCAAAATCTCGGTTATAAAAAAGGTGGTGAAGTAGATATTAATCAAGCCATTAGTAAAATAAAAACTGGCAAATGAGATGATAATCAAGAAGTGAATATTTATGTCCTTGGTTTAGAACAATTCCTAACTAACTTTCAAAACAAAGAAAAGCTAGTGAAATTAAGTGATTGAGAATTAGAAGCGAGAAAAGCCCTAGAAAAAGAACTAGGCAAAGAAGACAATATGAACGAAACATTAACCGACTGACAAACAAAATTAAAAAAATTAGATCCAGCCTTAGACGCTTCAGTTATTACCGAAGAATTTAAGACTAAATGAGGTGAAGTGGCTAAACACCAAACAATTGCCCAAGTAGAAGCCTTATTAAAAAAAGTAATTGGCACTGATGGTAAGATTAAACAAAGTTTCTTAGATGAAATTAAAAAATCAGATGCTACTTTGGCTGATTTGAAAACTTTATTAGGTAAGGAGCCAAAGGATGTCATAACTTACATTGCTCGCTTTGAATTTAACAATTTAAGCGATAGTGGTAAGGACAAAGACAAAGCAAAAACGCAAATGATTAGGAAGTTGAAAAAAGCTTTAAGTAAAGAAGCTAGTCATACTTTAACCGATGAAGAGATTAATGATGCTTTATATAAAGTAGAAGTAGGAGAATTAACGCTCAATACTAAGTCTTTGAAGGAAGATTTAACCGAATATACTACTGCCGAAGAAACCAAAGCAGAAGAAGGCCATTTCCAAAAACATGGGATGAAATATCTGATTGGAGGTGGTGTTTTAGTGGTAATAGGATTAATCGTCTTTGTTTGTTGAGATAAGATTACCAAGTGATGAGATGACAGAGAAGAAGATGAAGTTAAAAGCCGATAACGAGATAAAGAAAGCCGAAGCAATAAGTCTTCGGCTACTCAGATATTAAAATTATGAATCAACAACAAAATATTACAAAAAAACAAAAAGACACCCACATTAGAGAACTAGAATTGGAAAATAGTTTGTTAAAGCAGAAAATAGCAATGATTGGCAGCATAATTGGGATGAATGATACTTATAAGAATATTCCTTTTGTTAGGGAAGAGATGGAAAAAGCTCAACCAATTGCCACAGTTTGGAAAAGCGGAGATAAAGCGGTTTTTCAGTCGAATAGTCAGGAAAATAAAGAGTTTTTAGAAAGCGCAATAGAAAAACGAACAAAAGAAGGGATTAAAGGAAAAGAAGCAAAGTAAAGATTAAGAAACATCGGCCTTTTTTTTGGTGAAAGGCCGTAAAGAAAACCAAACAATATTAAATTAATTTTTAGAACATTTAATTTAACTCTTCATAGCCACTAAGAGCAAGTCAACTTTATTTATGTTCATGTCTTTATAAAATTTCTTGTCTCTTTTTGGCTTTTTTAAATCCCCAACAGTTCTTCATTGTTGATCGCTGTTGGGACTAATTGGCGAGGGTGAAATTAGCCACGATATCATACTGTTTTTCATAAATTTTCCAGTTTTCTGATTTTGGTTTTTAATTGATTTCATCTAAGCCACCAAAATCCTTTCAAAAGGGCAAAACCCTAATGAAAGGACACAAAAAACCTTAGCGGCTATTGTGATAAATTCAGTTCCTCAATTGTTAATTTCTAACGGTGGTTGGCAATTGGGGAGTAAGTAACGAGTTCCCTACTCGGCAAATAAATGGGGTGTTTTATACTAAACCTTAGACTTGTTAATTTAGTCAGTTTCTTTAGCGAGGCGAAAGGCATTATCTTTATATAATCCCTATGAGTAATAAGGTAATTCTTAAATTTGCTGGTTTGGGAATTTCACTAAGTTCTCATGGGGCTAAATCCTCTCTGATAAGTTAAAAGCTTAAAGGAGAGACCCCACTCTGTGGTATAGTCTTAGCCGGTGTTTTCTCATCAAGAAAGCATTTCTCATCAAGCTTTAATATTTAGAAAAAGTAGACATTTGACTTGACTTGCCACAGAGCAAAAGAAGCGAAAAAATAGCCATGGAAAGCACATTAGAAAATATAATAATAGGAATGATTACTGGACTTAGTAATGCACTTAGTTGTTGAGTAATTTATTCATTTTTATCCAAAAAGAAGGTGGATTATTATGAAAAGAAACTTAATAAACAAGAAAAGCAAATTAAAGATTTAGAAAGTAAACTAAAATGTTCAATGTGTCATGGTAAAGTTCAACAAATCATTAACGGATTAGGTCATCAATTTGGACATTTATGTCAACTTGATAGTAATGAAGTTTTTGTTTATATTTCTGATCCAAAGATGGAAGAATGGAAAACATACAGAATACAAAGAGCGATTAGGGAATATCTTCCAAGTGTTTCAATAACATTTTTTTAATAATATTATGAATAAACTAACCGAACTATTACAACAAATTAAACAACAAATAAACCAAAATAATACTGGGCTAACTAGTGAGGATAACCGTTTACAAGATTTATCGCAAAGGTGTGATAATATTACTAATCATTTAACCTCGATTGAACAAGTTTGGGATCAGTTAAATAAATTCTCCAACGGCATTGAAGTTGCTCCGGAAGATGTGCAACAAGCTTTACGGGAATTAAATCTGCGCGAAGTCACTGGCGATGGTCTGCGACTGAAATTTGAGGAAATTTTTCAGTTAACCTTAGAAAATAATCAAGGATTAGCTGGTAAAATAAAGGAAACCGAAACTGAATTAGAAGGTATTTTAACGGCTTTACAAACTCAGCAAACTTTAATTACTAATTACCAAGACCAAATTACTACTTTGGAAACTAAGGTTAAAAGTAATGAAAACCAAGCTAAAGCCTTACAGTTAAAAGCTGGTTTAATTGGGGCTGGTATAACGGCTTCTTTTGGTGGTTTATTACTAATAATTGCTAGATATTTAAGAAGATTTAAGCGACCACGTGAATAATTATGAAAGAACCCAAATGAAACTCCATCTTTCAGCAATTGAAAATTTTAGAGGAATTGATAGATAGAACAGAAAGACAAAAAGCAATTTTAGAAGTCAAATATCACTATTTAATGAAATTTACCAAATTCACTGATGGAACAGAAATGAGCGAAGAAGAATTAGAAAAAGGCAATAAGGTTATCAATATTATTACTCATGACCAAGCATTAGACGCTTTTATTTAAAATACTATGTCAATCAACGAACTAAAAGAGCGAATACAAAAGCTAATCAGTAAAGCCGATAATTGAGCTAATCGCAGTAAAAATTTAAACCGATTACTTTATCAGCAACTTTATGAAGTTATTGAGTTAGAAAGGTTAGAGAAATTAGAGGGCAAATATTTAGTAGCTTATTTGCTATGAAAAAGTCTAATGAGGGCTAATTATCAAACTGAATTATTAAAGATTGCTCCAAAAGATAAAGAAAAGTTATTAGAAACCATTGAAGCAGAAATTAATTCGATTGAAAAAAGAAACCAAACAGAAATCTCTCAGGAGTTAACCAATGAAGAATTATTGGAGCAATTAAGATTAAGAATTAAGCAAGGTGAACTAATAATTGCCAAGGATGGAGAAATTATTGAAAAAGCTCATGCCCATTAAAGATATAATAAAAAGACGAGAATATCAAAGAAATTTGATGGCAAAAAAAAGACTAACAAAAAATAATGTTAGACCCAGTTAGACCATGCTCACGTTGTCAAGAATTACAAGAAATAGCTACTAACTGATATTGATATTTTATTGAGCAAGAAGAAAAAAATAAACGATTAACTAAACAAATTGACCGACTAGAAAAACAAATAAAATCTTATGAACCAAAAAAATAATCAATTAAAAAAAGAAATTCAACTGAAATGTTCAGTTTGTCAAACAATTTATCAATTATTGGAAACTCAGTGCGGGAATAACAGTAAATGTTCAGATAATTGTTTAGTTAAGTGACAAGAAACTTTAGCCGAGTATCATCATAAAGAAATGTTAAGTTTTTTAGATGAAAAAGAAAGTTCTTCGGAAGAAGAAGAAACTAACCACCATCATGAAAAACAATAAAAAACTATCAGTAAACTTAACAAAGACTTTAGTTAGATATGGTAATTATCTAAAAAGAAGAGATTTAAGTCATAACACTATTAATAACTATTTACAAGCCGTTCGCTTATTTGGTGATCAAAACTTTACTACTGCTAATCTGCGAAGTCATATCAAAGATTGTTTGCCTAAGTATCAACCAAGTAGTTTATATAATAAGGTAAAAGTACTGACTATTTATACTCGTTATCAAAAAATTAAGATTAAGTGAGAAAAATTACTAAAATTAATTCCTAAATCTCAACCAAAACTTTTTCCTACTTTAACAGCATTAGAATTGGAGAAGTTGAAGAATACTCGCTTTGAAGAAAGCGATTGAGTTTATCAAAGGAATAACTTAATTATTGACTTCTTTTTTTATACTGGTTTACGAGTTTCGGAACTAGTAAATATTAAATTAAGTGATTGGATCAATAATTCTTTACAAGTATTAGGTAAAGGCAATAAAATTAGGTACGTATTTTTACCTGAATTTTTAATAGCTAAACTAACCAATCCTTATTCACAGGAATATCTTTTTACTAATAAATATGGTCGAAAACTATCGCGAGTATTAATTAACCAAATTATTCAAGCCCGAGCCAAAAAAGTAAACATTAATAAAGTAGTTAGTCCTCATACTTTTAGACGCAGTTTTGCCACTATTCTTAATAATAGAGGTTGTAAACTAACTACTATTCAAAAATTATTAGGTCATAGTCGTTTAGAAACTACTGCTAATTATATCCATAATGATTATGATACTTTGTATACTGATTACAGCAAAATTTGACAATAAACAAAAATGAAAAACATAAATAAATAATTTTGTAAAATTATAATATAGAAATATTATGAATAAAAAACCAGAATCGTCAAAAAAAAATAATAAGTTTAACGCCCAAGAAGACTCGGAGTTTGAAAAACACTTACAAAAATTAGAAGATCCGAATTATGAAGGGGAAACTAATTTTGTTTTGTCTAAAAATGCTTCTGCCTTAGAAAAGAGTAAATATGAAGTTTGTCAAAAGATTTTAGGTTATAAGCAAGATAATCACTTAACTACTGAACAAGTAGCAAAAAAAATGCAATTGAGTGTTCCGGAAACTAAAGAAATATTTTTAGCTCATTTAGATAAATTTACCTTAGATCGGTTAATGGTTTATGCTAGCCAAATATTTTCTCCTTCACAAATAAAACTAACTATCGGAAGAAAAGGCTCATTTGTTTATGCCTAAAGAAGAACAAAAATGAGAATATCAGTTTAACTTAACCTTTAATGGTCAAAAGATAAGCAAGTTAACCATTACTGACCATTATCAACAAAAACATTCTGATGTTACTAACGAACTAATTGTTTCTCTAGTAAAGATACTGGACGGAATAAGATTGGACGAAAGTGATTATTACGGAAACCGCAAAACTTTTAAATGAGCGGTTAAATATCACGGAAAAAATTATCGACTAATTTTTTGACAAGAAAATAACAACCCACAAGGTCTTTGAATTAGAAATTGTTATCGAATAGATTAACTAATTATATGAAAAATAAAGAATTATTTTTTGAATTATTAAAAAAACTAGAGAGCGAAGAACTAAGATTTTACATAGGTGAAGATTGACATGATTGAGATAAAACTAAAGGTGAACCAGGAGCAATATATTTAGAAGATAGTAAAACTAAAGAAAAAATATACTTAGTGAGTGCTTGAACTGAACAAGATGATTTTTATTGTGAAATAGAAAAAAAAGAGTGAAAAAAAATCAATGATAAATTTAAAAAAGGTTATTTAAAAAATAATGATTAAAATTCACTTTGTGTTCTTTTTTTCGCCAAAAACTCTTCAATTAAAGACTTGGCTGTCATATCAGCAAAAAATAAAAGTCCTTTTTCGTATCAGCGTAATAATTTCTTTTGAAAATCTCAACTTTCTCTATCCCGCTTAATTCTCTGTTTACTTCTCATTCTTTGTTCGGAAGTAAGACAATATTCCGGCTTTTGTTTCAATAATTCTTTATCTCGCTGTGATATTTCTTGGTTATTATGACTAATGAAGTAAAAATAACTTTTATTTTTTGATTGATGATGGTACAAAACACAATCATTAAAGGTTCACATCGGAGTAGCCGAGTTTTTGTGTTCAACTATTTTTAAGTCTTCCGGTTTTTGGAAGAAATTATCCCAATTATCATCCTCATAAGTTGGAAAGTCTTCGGGTTCGCGAACTATTTTTTTTAATTGGAATATCTTATTACCTTTAATTAGTTCTTTGGTTCAACTTCAAGCTAATCAATCAGTAAAGGATTTTGGGCGAATACTTCAATATCATTTTTCTAGTTTAGTTAATTCTTCACTAAAATGGAGAGTTAACATTCAACAATTACGTCAGCTATCATTAGGATTGCCAGTAAAAATCTTTTTCGGTTTGGTTCCCCGACCAAGTGACTTCACTGCTTCCATATACTTGCCACCTTCATCAGGTTTTCAACCTTTCCCTTCTTTAATTTGGTTGCGAGTTGGCACGCATTCATCAAAAAAAATAGTTCTGATTGGTTTGTTAATAAGAGTTCTAGCTTGTTCGGGCGAATAAAGATCTAAAAAATGACATTTTAATTCTCCTTTTTTCTCACTTAGATCAGTTTTGTACTGTACTCCTTTTCAAATAGCGTTTCATTGGAGGTGAAATTTTCCTTTACTGATTCGTTGACCTTGTCAAATACTTTCATCAAACTCCCGAATAATCTTATTGAAATATTCTTTAGTTTGCCTTGTAGGCTCATCGCGATTTCTCATAATAAAACAACCTTCATAATCTTTATTGGTAACTATTTGATAAAGTTCATGAATAGCCGTTTGTTTGCTTTTGCCAGTTCCGCGGTCATGAATAATAAACACTCATTCGCTAACTGAATTGAATAGTCTTCAAAAGTTTCTAAATTGGATCCGAAATCAATTAGGATTAAGATTAATATCAACTGGACAATCAATAATATTCAATTCCGTAGGAATAATTATTTGGTTATTTAGTTCTAATAGTTCTTTCTCGGATAGTTCCTTTACTTTTTCTTTATCTTTTTTAGTTTCATTAGAAAATGTATTAAAAGGAGAACAATTCCCTGTGCTTTCTTTTATATTTTGCTTAGTCTCATTTTCTAGATCAGGTTCTTCATCACAATTATCACAAATCATACCAGTTTTCCCCATTCTTCCTTCTGTTTCTTCACAAATTTGATAACAAAGTGAACAAGTAAATCCTTCCGTGTTGCCTCCAATCATTATTTATCTAAATAATATTTATAAGCCTCTTCTTTAATAAATTTTTTAATATTATTGCGGTCGAAGCTTTTATCAGCAAAAGTAAATTTTGTTGGATTAATTGCCAATTCAGTTTCACTGTCTGAGTCTGAAGAAACTAAAGAAAGCATGTCTATTATGTTTTTTTGAAGAGCATAACCTTTATCCAAATAATAAACATTAGCTAATACTAGTTTTTTACCACTTGGAAAATCAGCTCTAACAAAATAATCTCTTTTTCCATCATTAGAAGTAATGAAATTTTGACCATCATTTATCCATTTATCTCATCAGCCTTTTTCTTTGGCTAAATCTCGTTGGTATTTTTTAACAATATAAAAAAAATTAGAAATTATAATTAATAGATTGTGAGTTTTCCCTAGAATTGGATTGGCTACGGTGCTGATACTTAATTCTTTTGTTGCGTTAATCACAAGTTCAAGAAATTTATCTATTACGTCTTGATATTCATGTGGACCATGCTTCATGGTAAGGTATTTGATATCAACATTGCTTCAATTGGGGATGTCGAAAAAATTTTTAAGATGTTTAACATCTGTTCTTTCGTTAGCATCCAAAACATTATCCAAAACATTATTAGTTTTTATCTTTTCAAGTTCTTCATTCAATTCTTTTACTTGGTTTTCTAAAGATAATTTGTCTACTTGAGAACTATTCAATTCAGTATTAATACTGTCTATTTTCTTTTGAAATTCTTCTTTTTGCTTTTTTGCCTTTTCTAGTTTTAATTTTTGGTATTCTGTTTTTTCATTGAATTTAATTATTTTGTTGAATAATTCCCCTATTTTTAGACCACTGCTGGAAGTATCAGCTAAGGCTTTGGTTAATTTTTCTTCTAGTTTAGTTATTTCTTCACTAGTTAAATCGGTGCCAACACTAGCATCTTTAGGAGGAAATTTAGTATTATGAATAACACGATTAGCAGCAAAGATAGCATTATCACCAGTAGATTTATCGTATTTTTCGGGTACTTGATAATTTCTAATCAAAGTTTTTGATAAATCTAATGCCCCAATAATTGTCTCAGGATTTAAGTAGATTTTTTTGAGTTTTTTACAGTTAGTAAAAGAGTTGTTGCTAATAATTGATGCCATATAAAAATTTTATCTATCGATTTCGACTGTGTCAACATTAGTTCCTTCCGTTCAAGCTAAAGAAACATTTTGACAGTTTTTAACTACTAATTTATATCCAGGTTGAATTTTATCCGCTCCTTTAACACTTTCTCAATAGCTACTTCGTAAACTAATTTTTTCTAAATTGATTAGATTAGTTAAATCTAATTGGATGATATTTTTACAGTCAGTTATTCGCAAATTCTTTAATTTTTTGCCTTCTTCTTCCGCAAATTTTAAAATTTGAATACTTTGTTCTCAAGCATTAACACCAAACCTTAATTTACCATTATTAGGAATATTTTTAACCAGTAATATATTAACTTTTTCTTTATCTTTTTCAGTTTGTAATTCACCTTTTAATTTGGCTATTTCTTGTCTTTGCGCATCAAACAAGGTACTGCCTTCAGCTGGTGAAAATTCATTAGTTTCTGATTGATAACCTGGTCAAGAAGGAATAGTGTTTTGCACATTTTGCACTCTCATACCTTGAGTATTAGTTTCTTTCGGAATGAAGTCTTGATGAGTTACTTTGCTTAATTGTAATGGTCGTTCTTTACCATTAGCATCGGTCAAAACATGATATTTGAGTGTTCTAGTTCGTTCGGATATTTCTTCTTCCTCACCATCTTTATCACTGTCTCAATCTCAATTATCCAAATTATCAAGTTTTTTTAATTTGCCATCTAAATCAGTAATTCGCATCAAATCAATAACTTTTTCTAAATTAATAATCGCTTGCCGAACTCCTCAAGTTTGCGTGACACAAGCAGCTAATATTTTATCTCCAATTTTCTTATATAAAAAAAGTTGTTTCATAGTTAGAGTATCATTTTCATCTAATTCTTTATTCTTGGCATAATCAGGTTTTTTTTGACCACTTTGCATGATGGGTCAAGCTTGACGAATTAATCTTTTGGCAAAAGTTTTTAAAATGTTAATTCTTTGTTGATAAGTTAATAATTCAATATCAATCATATCACATCGGTCTTTAATAAATTGTGGACATCTTTCTTCTCAGTTCATAGTTAAGAATATAATACAGTATTTAAGGTTTAAATAACCTTCAAAGAATTTATCTCAATGCCGAGTATTAACATTAGGGTCTAACACTTTACCTAAAGCATCAAGTACGGAAGAAAGTGTCACCTTTTCGGCTTCATCAAAAAGAATTATTGGTGCTTTGGAGTTAACATCAATTTTTCGTTCAGTTTCTCCTTCTTTTTCCATATCTTTAATCAATTCTTTTAATTCTTTAATTTCTGCTTGTTGAAATTCAGTTTTATTCTTAATTTCTTCATATTCGGCTAATTGTTCTTTAACTTCATCGAGAGTAACGACAATATCCACATTGGTAAAGGTCATGGCATCTAATAATTTACTTCAGTTAGGTGATTGATAAGTTGGGGGAGTTCCTTCAATATCTTTGGTGTCAATTGCTCCTCCCATGGAAATAATTACTAATGGTCGTCGTAAAGCTTTGGCTAGGGTTTTGACTATTTCAGTTTTACCAACACCTGGCTTACCCAATAAACAAATTGGCTTCATAATAGTTTCCAAGCCTTTAGCTTGATCATCTTGCATTAATTCTAATCTCAATCTCATCTCGCTCTTAAAAATATTAAATCCTTCAATCTTGCTCATTACTTTATCATAATAGTCTAATGATGGTAGATAAGTTTGGCGACTAAAAGCTTTCATGGCTTTATCAATAGCTTCTACTATCCGATAACCTTGTTCTTGTCCAGCTAAATTTTTACCTTTAATAGTTGAAAGAAGCCTTTTTTTCTTACGGGATAAATATTCTAAATATCAACTATTTTCTACTGGTTCTCCTTTAGCTAACTTTTGGGCTCAAACTACTTCACTAATATCATCTAAATCCGGACGATGTTTAGGTTGGGGTTGACCAGTGTCATCTAACTCTTCATCAAGATCAACTGGTGGCGAAATATAACGAAGTTTACCAGTAGCATAATCCAAACTTACTTCCCCAGGCATAGCACTTCAGCGTCAAATGTACTTATTGCGATATTTTTCAATATAAGCCGTGAAATTAGTTTGTAAGTCTAACATTGCCGTAATAATTCGCGCTATTTGTTGATTACGTTGTTCTTTATGAGTTTCTTTATGATATTTTCAACCATCACTATTATCACTTTCCACATTAGGACTAAATTTCCCATCTTGATAAAAACCTTTCATCACGGTTTTACTTAATTCGCCTCAATCAACCGTTCCTTTACCATCGCCAAAAGTATTCAATAATGGTAAAGCTTTACTTTCTTCACTTTGTTTCCCAAAAGAAGTTAATCTTTTATTTTCATTAGTTTTATCGGTGCTTTCTGTTGTTCATTGTAATGTACTAAATAATCCAGCAAAATTACGTTTAACTGCTAATCAAATGAAATCTTTGCGTCTAAGGTAAATTCAGTCAAGAGCCATTTCTTGAAACAATTTAGTTAAAGTTCTTCCTAGATAACCAGCAAGCGTATCATATTTTAAGGAGTTATAAACGGCAAAGGTTCAACATTGTTGATAGAAAGCTTCGGCATCATTTCCTGGTGTGGGATTTGGTTGAAAATATTTAATTGCTTCTTCATGAAACTTTTGCGGAGACTTATAGCGACTGAAAATAGTTTTGGTTTTATTAGGATTATTACTCATGTTTATTCACTATTACTGCTGTTCAATTTTGCTCTCTCTCTCTCTTAGGTTTATTATTAAATTCTTGCATTTGGTTGTAAGTTAAGTCAACTCCTAAGAACTGTCGACCAATACTTTGACAAGCTTCTAATACTACAAAAGAACCCGCACACGGATCAACTACTAAATCACCTTCTTGAGTTGTGGCTTCAATTAAAGACTTAATTAAGAAAAAAGGTTTTTGATGCGGATGGTCTCGGCGTTGAGTAGACAGACTAGCTTCTTCTCAAACAGAACCAAAAGAACGATTAGTAAACAGTTTAGAATTGGTAGGATGGTTTTGTAAAATAAAACAAAATTCGGCATTACTTCGTAATCATGATCCTAACCCTAAAGTCCCTCTTTTATACCAAACTAAACTATCAACTATTTTTAAACTAGGAGCTTGAAGTAATCAATTAACTATGCGATCGCTTCCTAATAAAGCTTTATTTACTCAAAGAAATAAAAACCCTGAAGGTTTAATAACTCGAGAGACTTCCTTAACTATTTGTTGAATTTGATAATCAGTTTGAAAACTTAAGGGATAATCGACATGAACGACATTAGCAACCTTTTCATATTGGGGATCGAGAAAGGCTACATTGACACTTTTTTCGGATAGACTAGTTAAAAATTCTACTGCTTCTCCTACTTGTTTAGTATTTAATTGGTATTTGGGATTATTTTCGTTCATATTTTTCTATTAGTTTTCTTTTCATCAAAAATTATTTTTTACTTATTTCATTTATTCTTTCAACAAGTTTTCAAGCTTGTTCCTCAATTATATCTTTTGATTTGTCGTCAATTGTTTCAGTTTTTATCATTTCTATCAAGTTACCCAAATTTCAACTTAAATCTCTTATTTGTTCGCGTATTTCTTTTAATTGTTCGTATTTATTTAATTCTTTCATATTTTTTTAATTTCTTCTGTGAAGCGTTGTAAGCTTCTCGTAATTGCTTTACTTCTAATTCTAACTTAGTTATCTCCTCTTTTAGTTGATTAATTTGGTGCTGTTCATAGCCGTTTTTCTTTTCTAAACTAGCTGTTCGGTCTCCTAGTTTCAGATTATAGTTAAAAAACATGGCTAATAAAGCTAAAATTACTCCTACTAGTACTAGGACAATATAAAATAATTGGTTATTGTTTTCGTTCATAGATATTAATTCTTTTCGGTGTCATCGCTACCATCATCTTGTGGGGTAGATTGAACTTCGGGATCTTCATGGACATCTTGATGGTATTGTTTTTTTGCTTCCACCTCAGGATCAATAATAACTTCTTCTTGTACTCCTATTTCGGGTGGTTGCTGAGTTTCTGTATCATCTTGAATATTAATTTGGGTTTCCGTTAAACCACCACTAGAAGCAGGAACAATACTAATTGGGGCTTGACTGCCCGGAGGCACCGTGCCACTAATATTTAACGGATTAGGAGCTTGGGCAGAACCGCTTAAAGGATTAACTGGTAAAGTTCCTGCTGGTGGAATACCTGAAGGATCACTTACATCATTTACCAAAACATGATGTCCTTTGATTTCAATTGTTAATTTGCTTTGAGTACCACTTGCCAGTTTAGAAACTAAAAAGTGGGTAGCATTAATTTCATCACCAGGATCACTTTGATGCCCTCCGCTAAAGAAATCTAATAAATAATGAATTTTTACTGCTTTTTGACCATCTTCTAAAGTTTTATTTTTATATTGATCAGGAATATCAACTTGATGATTACTAAATGAGGGTTCGGGGTGTTTCAATATTCATTTACCACTTTCCTCTTCTACAACAAATCCACTAAACTGACTGTTTAAATAATTAATTAACCAACTTAATAAATTAGTCTTATCATAACTGCCACCAATTACTCAAATACCATTATCTTTATTACCTCACATATTAGTATAACGAGGGGATTGTTTGTAAACTCAAAACCCTCTTCCTAAATGTGAAATATCATCTCAACCGCTACCAACCGAAACAGTATTAGTGACTGTAATTTCTTTTCAGCTACCTCTAACAATTCCTCCTTGGGAAGTAGCTATTACTCCTTTACTTAATTTGATGTTTTTAGTACTACCATAAGTTTTTTCTAAAAATACACCTGCTTCTAATTTTTCTCTAAATCATTCACTGTAATCATTTCCTACTACTCTTCAGCTATTAATAATTAACTTACAAAAACCCTCAGTGTTTAGTAAACTACCTAAATTTTTTTCATTAAAAGTATCATTGCGATAAACACCAAATAATTCTCGGTTATTAGCATATTGATTGAAACTTTGTTGATTTCATTCTAAACGCATGTTTAGAGGTCGAGCTTTACTCGATAGATATTTATGCTTAAACTCATGAATAGACATGCTTTCTTTAGTTTCAGTACTAGAATAAGATAATGAATGATTAAGAGCTGTTCCAGCCATACTTCCAGCAGCACCAATACTAGCACTTATGGCAGCAGCCTTAATAGAACGACTTGCTTTTGCGGTAGCATGTGCTGCTTTTGCAACAACAGTAGCACCTTTACCAAGAGCAGGAATAGCAGCAGGAGCAAAATAAGCAGCTGCTACACCTGTTGCCACAGTTATTAACCCACTTAAAAAAGAATCAGTTTGCTTATCACCACCAACTTTGGAAGTAACAAACTCAGTAATTTGAGCCAAAATTAGGTCTGAAGCCTCAATGGTTACACAAGTTCCTGAGGGAGAAATACTTTCGGTAATTCTTAGTTGATTGTGCAAAACATAATAATTACCATCTCAAATAGGTTTATTTCTTCAGTAAATAGTAGCTTTAATATGTTGAGTTAAGCAGTGAAACATTTTTTCATCTTTTAATTTTGCTTCTTCTAAAAATTGTTGATGTGTTTCCTCAGTCAAATCACTAACTTTAGCAGATTCATTTCATTTACCTACTCTTTTTCATTGACAAGGTATAGTTTGACCAATAAAAACACTTTTGTTAGATAAATTCTGACCTAAAAGCATATATAATACTCCTTCTGTTCCTCCAATTAATTTTTTGGGAATACCAGTAGGAATACCAAAAATATGTTCAACTTCGTTCTCAATTTTTTTTAATTCGTCATTTAAATTTTCAACCTTTCTAGGCAATCCCGAAGCAATAGCATTTAATTCAGGGTCTGGGATTGTTTGGTTTAGTTTAGCTTCACTTTTCCCAATCCTTCAAAGATGAAATTTTAACTCATAATCACAAAAAAAAATTTGCCGAGTATCAAAATAATCATAAGGTTGACAATTACAAACTTCATCACGAGCACTAATTGGACTATGATGAATTCAACCACTAGCACCTGCAGTAATTAATCATCAATAACCATTGTAAAACATACTTTTCTTAGCTACTATCTCAGCTGTTTCTCAACCAGTTTGTTTTCAGTCATCACTTTTTACTTCGTAATATTCACCATTCAAATAAAATAAATAGTTAGAAATATTGGGAAATGTTCGATTTTTTTGTTGCGGATTATCTTCTAATGGCTGTAAAGGAACTCTTCAAATAAAACGAATAAAATTACCTTTCCTTTCTAATAACTGAATAGTTAAAGACTTAATTTGTTCAATATCTTTAAATTCACTATCTACTTTCTCATTATTTTCTTTTCAAGCTGTTAATAACTCAGTAATTTCATTAATCGGATATTCTCTTGCTTCATTTCAAGCAATAAAATGATCATAAATAGTTTCTCACTGTCCTAACTGATAATTAGCAAAAATAGTTCTAATTCTTTGTAAAGAAGCATTAGGATCATCATTTCAAGTTTTTAATTGTTCTCTAAACGCGGGATATTCCGGAAAATCTAAAGCAACTCGCAAATTTTTGATTTCATTCTTAATTTGCTCGGTTCTTTCTAAGAAATAATTACCTTGCTTATCTTTGGCGTTTAAAGCTTTCAGTTTCGTGTTAATGTCATTAACTATCCGAATAACAAAACTTTCTGAACCAACTTTAATAGTAGTTAAGTATTGTAAATAATCTTTGATAACTGCTTGCTGTTTATCAATTTCAATTAATCATTCTTTTAAAGTATCTAAATAATTATTAGCAGTAGGTCAGTGGTCATTATTGCTTTCATTACGGATTAGTTTTTCCGCATCAACTCTTTGGAAGTATTTATAATTAGCAAATATTTTCATGTGTTATTGTGATTAAATAACGACACTGATTTTATATAACTAATTTTAATTGATAAAATGTAAATATAATGTTCTAAATTATTAAAGCAATATCGTATGACAAATAATAATTGACCACCAAAATGACTAAATAATTGTGAAGAGTGTGAAGAAAAGTATAAAAAAGCTCAAGCTAGAGTTCAATCAAAACCCAGCGAATGAGAGTTAAGAGAAAAAAATAAATGTGAGTGTTCTCACGATGATAATAAAATGTATTGTTCAGCTGGTCCTAATTGCGGATGAGGAGGAAAAAACAAATATTATATTACCAAAGACCATAAAAGATTAGATGATAATAAAATGACTCATCATCAATGTTGTTCTGCTGGAACAAGTCAAGGAGCTTCTTTATGACGCCAAAGCGAAATCCAATTTTATATTCCTAAAATAGGAAATAATACGTTATGCGAAACGTGCCAAAACACTTTTAACAACTTAAAAGATTGAGAAATTAAGCGTAAACAAAGAATTATTGAGGACTGCCCCAAAGGTAAGCATCGAAGAGGTAGTACTGGTTACAGTGATAATGGTGCCTATTGAGAAGAGTATGATACAGTATCAACAAACAATATTTGTTTGAATTGTGGTAAATCAGAAATAAAAAATGGTTTTGATGATAGCGAACCTTGTTGTCAATCAAGAAATATAGTAGAAAAAACCCATCAAAACTTAGTTAAAGGTAATGGCAATTCCAACAGTTTTAGTTGAACTCCTTTAATAATTGGTGGTTTAGTTTTAGCAGTAATTGGGATAGGTGTTTACTTCTTTTTGCAAAAAAGAAAGAGTAGTAAATAATATGAAGAATTGAATAAGTTGGTTAATTCCTATTCTAATGATTCCAATAGGTATTGATTTGGGCAATAAAGGTGATGGTAGAGCAATATGAATAGCAAATCTAGGATTTATTTTGCTAATAGTTCGTTTTGGCATTTGATTATTTACCAACAAAAAAGAAAGTAATTATTTCCGCTGTAAAATGTGTGGTAAAAAATATTATAAAGATTTTCAAACAGAAAAAGATATCTGTAAGAACTGTAGTTTATAATATAAAAAACAAACTAGTAATCGGTATTGGCGTCTATTTCTTTACTAAAAAGCATAAAAATAAGAAGTAATAATGACTTTTCCTAAATTCTTTAAAGAAACTCTTACTTTAGGTCTTTTCCTTGGTTTTGCTACTGGGTCTTTAAGTTCTAGTTATCATTATAATCAACAAATAAAAGAAGAAAGAAAAGCCTTTTTAGAGTGTCAGTTAGCCTGAGAAAAATATTATAGCCTAACTAAAGAACCTAGGTCTAATCAGTTTAACTTAGCTAAACAAGTAAATCATAAGTTAGAACTAGCATCCTTAACCAAAAAACTTAATCACTACGGTTGAGAGATAGACCAAGAAGATATTGAAGACTTTATTAATTACAGTTTTAACCATAGTCTTGGGTTAATTACTCATCAAATACAACAATTATTACCCTTTACTAAGTATTTATCTAAATACCAAGAAGCTAAACAATTTTCCCAGGAAGAACAACGCAAAAGGGTATATTATAGTGAAGTATTAGTTAAATGTCAACAAATTAAGGATTGAAAGAGACAAATGAAATATTTAGGTAAGGGGGTTAGTTAAACTAAGATATCCACTGGGGTAACTAGTCCTAAATGTCCACCGGGAATTAAATATTAAGTATAGTATTAATGGTAAGAATAAGTTAATAATAGTAAGTATAAGGTATGCTATCATAGCGTGGGTAAATCCAGGGGTAAAAGTATTAAATATTTTAATCTCTTAATATCTCTGAATATAAGGTAAGTATAATAATTGAAATGCTTTGGGCTAGAGTTGCACTAACTTCTAACGGCAATTCCTAATAATAAGATTGCTCAGACTAAAGGAATAGAACCCCCCGAAAGAAAGACTAATCTCCAAAGCTTTATAATAATATGGAACTAATAAAAGGTATCAGCAGAAAGGGAGTAGCTATAAGGACAAGAACCCCGGAAGGCTTTGTTCCTCACACTGTTCATAGAAAAAAGTTTCACAACTTAAATCTAAGGATTTAACATTTTACTGTGGAGGGGTTCCAGCTATTAACACTAGTAAAGTACTAATAGAGCGGTTCCTGCTAACAAACCTTTTATCTAAGTAACAAGTCCAAGTCATAGCAAGGAAATCGTTCTTATATAAACTTTCCTAATAATTATTTAGCGCTTTGTACACTTCTTTACCAGACGGTCTATGAAAGTGCGCAACTAAATAATTACTAAGTTAGTATCTGACCAGGCAGGGAATTATCCCTCTACTGAAATCAAATAAAGATTACCAACAAACTTTATCTACGAATAAAGTTCTACTATGAGCTTTAACAGTCTGTTATTCCGCGTCGCAGTACGTTCTGGAGCATAAAGCTCACTAGTCTAGCGAGAGTCGAAATAAACACAGAAAGGAGTCACCTCCTTACAAGCATTTCCAGTACTAAGGGACGGGGTTCTTGTCAATATAGACATCCCAACCAGTTTAAATAGATATTCCTTGTCCAGCTGCAAAAAATTTGATTAATGTGCTACTAACAAAAGCTAAATCCCTAACTCAAGGAAAGCCTACAATTACGTCGCAGCCAAGACTCCAGCTACGTTAGGAGCCCAGGTTCCAAGTGACAGGTTTTTCACCAGCTTCTAGGAACTACTCCTCGCGAACCCCCGGTACGGGTGGGAGCTTATTCGTAAATAAGCACGCGCTTAACCCGTACCTCGGTATAGTGGTAAAACATAATGTTAGTTTAATAAAAAGTTTGCAACAAAACAAGGATAGGTACTGCGCCTCGAGCCGTGTCATGTTAAGTCGTGTTGGAGAATAATATTGCTATTATTCATTACTTTACTTTTAGAAAAAAGTTCTAAGGTTGCTTTTATTATAAGTTCTAAGGTTGCTTTTTATTCCTTATCAATTAGGAATTAAATCATTGGTACTTGGACAATCACAATCAAATTGTACTCGCTGAGTATCTCACCCATCATAACCATCACTAACTCGCGGACAGTAAATATTAGCCAAGATTATACGATTATCTTTACAAGCTTGACAGAATTTACTTCATTTACGTGGTGATATTCCTTGTCATTGATAATTTTCAATATGACCTTCTAATTGCAAACCAGTAATTTCTAATTGACAAATATCACAAGTAAACTTTACAACTTCCTTTTTCACTTGAAATTTACTGTGGCATTTTTGACAAACATATTCTTTACCAGTTTTTTGTTGTATTTCCAAATAATGAAGTTGTTGTAAACAATTATTGATTTGCGGTGCTAATTGTTCTTGTACTTGTTGATTAGTACTATTGATTTGTTGGGTTTTTAGTCTCACCAATTCTTTTTCTCAAATTTCTTTTTGTAAGGAGTTTTTGTCAGTGGAAAGTTCATTAATACTAGCCAAATAACTTCAATTATAAAGGTTCTGACAATAATTGCAAGTGAAAGATTTAAGTTGTTCGGCCATGATAATTTAGTTATTTTTGAGTTGAAGAACTGCTTTCTTGGTATTCAGCTAAAAACTTAATAACTCTATCTAAATCAGCTTTATTTTGGCGACTGGCTTGCTTCTGTTCTTCACTGCCATAAGTTTCTCAATCTTGAAAGGTTTTGATGAGTTTGAAATAATAACTGAATAAATAACGTGGGGCTTTATAAGCTTTGAAAATTTCATCGGATATTTTTTTGCTTAAAGAAGTTAAAGTTTCTTTAGGTTTTTGGTTAACTTTGGAGAACAAGTCATCACGTTCTTTCTTAATTTTGTCATATTCAGTTAATTTGCTTCGTTGTTCAGCAGTTAGTTGTTTTTTATTCAATTCTTCCTGAATTTCTGTTGGCGTTTTTCCTGTAAATTGACTTTGTCAAGTTTTTAATTCTTTTTCCAACAAATCATAATCAGTTAGTTTTTTTTGTTCTTCTTTAGTTAAAGTTATTCCTTTAGATTCGTCAAATTTGGCTTTAACTTGGTCAACAGTTAAACCAGTAAATCTTTTTTGTCAACTATCTCGTTCTGCTTCAGCTTTTTGTAAAGCTTCTTTAGTGGCAAGATGGTCAGTTTCTCCTTCAGTTAGAGTTTCTTTGGTTTGTTGTAAGTCTTTGGTTGCTTTAGCTAATTGAACAGTCAAATTATCTACTTGTTTTTGGAAATCTTTTAAATCAGTTCGAGCAAGTAATAAGTCCACTTCAACTTGAGCTTTGGCTGTTCGTAAAGCAGTAAGTTTTGCTGTTTCTGCGGTTAAGTCTTTTTGGGTTTTTTCTAAATCCTCAGTTAAAGTGGCTACATTATCTCTTTCTTTTTGTAAATAAACATTTGCTTGAGTTAATTCCTCGCGAATGGGTCGTTGGGAATAATCCTCATTTCATTCTTCCAAAGTAATATTGGGACGAGTATCTCGGTCTTTGATTGCTGTTTCAAAATTTACTTTAAAAGCATTTCGTTCCTCTTTGATAGCAGTTAGATCACCTTCTAACTTTTTAATGATATTGAAATAATTTTCATTTTCATCCAGCACCTCATCATACTTCTTCAGTAGTTTGGAATTTTCTTTAGTTAGATCTTTATATTTTTTTTCTTCCGTAGTAAGTTGGGTTTGAACTTTGCTTAATTCTTGGTCTTTTTGGGCGCAAACTTCTTTTAAATTTTCATAAGCTTCACTAAGTTTTTGTAAATCAGGTAACTGGTCTTCATTTTTTTGTCCGTTGTTGGGATTGCTATGTGGTTTTACCATAATTATTTAATAGGAACTTGCATTTGTCAAGTAATAATTGCTTCAACTTTGGATTGTCAAAATTTAGTGTTAGTGTAAGGCATTTTTTTATTTATTATTCAAATATGAACAGTCAACTTGATGATCTTTCTCATTTCCACAAAATTGACAAACTCATTTTCTAACAATTAAGGGATAAGGCTCAGTGGGGTCTCAATCTTTTTCATTCCATGGTTGATCATTTGCAAAAGGAACTTGTACATAAGGATCAATGAATTCTTTACTTTTACCATGAACCTTGGTGTACTGTTGCAAATTGTAATGAAACAATCCACAACGGCACTTTAGATCAGTCATAACTAATTAACTATTTACTGCCTTCTTTTTCTTTTTCTTTTGGTTCAACAGTGCTACAAGTTCAGTAAGTTCCGTTCACGAAACTAATACATCCTTGTACGGCAAAAAATCATTTACCAATTAAGTTTTTCAATTGTGAATTATAAAAAGCGGTTTCCAAAAATACTCCTTCATGTTTGGGACGATTAATAACATCACTGATTTTGAAAAAGTTTTTGTCATGCAATAATATTCTTCAGTCACCAATTTGACCATCATTAGCAGCGTAATTAGTTTGAATAAGACGTTGAGTAACCGGGTCTTGTTCTCAGAATACTTTCGGTTTGGGTGTACCAACAGCCACCACTGGTAAAGCAGCAATTATTACTTTGCCAAGTTTTTTTTTCAAATCAAGATATCCCGAATTGAAAGCTTGCGATAAGCCAAAAGTATTTAGAAAAGTATTGACAGTCGGATCCAACACTAATATCAAATCTTTCAAAGTCGTGGTTACACTTTCTTTGCCATCTTTGTTGTAATCAGTGGAATAAGAAATCATTTCGTAAGCCACTTCTTCAATCCTAGCGATAATACTTAAGGCTTTGGCTTGATTTTCCTTAGCTTTGTTTCCATCAGTGTCAATTTTGAAATAATCTTTTGGTAATTCGTTTCTAGCAACTACTGGATAGGAATTTTTGTCACACAAACCATGCAAAATTACTTCACTAACCGTACGTTTTCATTGATTGTAAACATTGACAACTTTACTTTTCAAATGTTTAGCCAAAATATCGGGAGCTTCAAAAGCTAGTTTAGAAAAGTCTTTAGAACTGCGATCGCCAAATAAACCATATTCAATTAGGGGAAGTTTACATTCTAATTCTTCCGATTTGGGTCAACGATTAAATAAGAATTCATCACTTCATTTGATGGGACTGTCTTCGGGCATTTGACCACCAAAATAAGTTCCTTCTTTGCCATGCACTTCTACATTAGCAGGATCATAATAAGTTTCGAAAATAGGAAGTTCCGCTGTCATCGTATCAATGAAATCAGCTTGAACTATTTTGTTGTCGACTGGGTCGTATATTTTTTTACTGTCTTGTCAGGTTGTTGTTGCCATTATTTTTTGTTGTTAATTTTTCTAAGTTAACGACAACTGGTTTTTTGACACTGGTTTTGAATCCAACCTTGGTACCTCTGCTGAGATATATAGGGGGAGGGGAACCAGTATCGTTGTTGGAACCTCCCAACTATTTTACGACACTGGTTTTTATATTATTATTTTATTGATTTATGCTCGAACTGGGGTATCATTGGATTTTATAAGTAAAAAGTATTATCAGTTTTTTTAGCTCGAGTTTCTTGGGCTTCTTTTCGCATATCAGCAATTACTTGAGCCAAGACTTGTTTTACTTTTTGATCAGGAGTTAATTTGATTTCGTCGGTGTTATTCAGTTCGGTCTCTCGTTCGAGAACTGATTTAACCTTCAAAGATTCAATTTGCCTTTTTATCTCACCAATTTCTTTTTTTAAATGTGAATTTTGTCTCAATAATTCTAAATCTTCTTTAGCTTTATTTTGTTCCTTCAGTTCTCAATCTAATCTTTCTTGTTCAAATTCAGCTTGTTGTTGCCGAGCTTGACGGACAATCTTTTCAACAGTTGAAGCTTTACTACTATTAGTTATTTGTTCCGTAGAACTAGTTGTTTTTTCTTTGTTTTCGTTGTTCATATATTATTATTTATTATTTGTAGGTCAATGCATATTTACCTCCTCAATTGCGGGTTACTCAATTAATAAAACTTAAGCGTGTTTGTTTTCTTTCGTTATCAATATTGTCAAAATAAGCATTGCTGTCTTCTACTTCGCTAACGGAAGCTCGGTCTTCCTTACTTTCAAGAGAGTTAAAGCGAATGCCGTATTTTCATAACATTTCGCGCATGAAATTACGATAATCAGCTCACAAATCACGTCCTTTATTTTCCGGCTGAAAAACTTTTAACTCAATTTTGTCAGAGTCAATTCCTTCTTTCATCACGCCATCTTCACCAACACCAGTATCTTGAGCAGATTTTGGTAAAGCGATATAACCCATAATATCTTTGTTTCACATACTATTGACTTTGTCTCAATCAGTTCCATCGGGATCTTGGGGAAAGACAAAATAGATCTTTTTTTTACTAATCACGATGTCATGAAAAATCGCATCCAAAATAGATTCTAGTTTTTCCAAATCATCATCAATTCCTTCAAGGTCTGGTGCCATATCAACATCATTTTCCAAAATGGCAAATAATTGTTCATCACTTTTTACTAAGACGTTTCTTTCAGCGTAAAAAGTTTGTTTTTTTAACTCTTCGCCAATCATATTATTATCTTTATCTAACTTGGGGACTGGTAATTCAATAGTAAGCGTGCTGTATTTGTTATAATTCTTACTTTTTTTGAAGAAATATTCCGCAATATACTGACCATCTTCTTTCTTATTAATTTCAGAAACTGATACCATCATTAACTTACCACCTCATTTAATTACTCCAACCACACCATTTTTGTTGGCTTCACTTTCCAAATAAGGATAAATTTCTACTAAGTTACTATCACCAGTCAAACAAGCTTTACCACGCAAACTTTTGAACAGAGCTCGCTTGATAATTTTTTTGAAGTTAGAATGGCTGAAAGAAGTTAATAAGCGTGGGTCAAAAACCTTGAAACCGTCATTAAGTGTCATATTTGTAATTTAGTTAACGACAACTGGTTTTTTATATATTATATTTTATTAATGTAAAAAAACTAACCTCACGGTCATGGTCTTTTTAATTTCCTCACTCAGTAGAGATAAAAAACCAAAACAGCATCTCGTTGGTGAATAGTAATAGGTTCATTAGTGAATCATCATTGTTTGCCTTCCACTGTTAACCTAGTTATTTCATTGTCATAATACCTAATTAATAATTTGACTTCACGGTTAAGAATTGAATAACTCGCTAATTTGTTAATATCCGTTAATCAGCCAATTATTCCTTCCAAACGTAATAACTCGCGATAATCTCGTTGAGCTCAAACCATTTTTAGTTTAACGCCAGTTTCTCAAACCACTATTTTTACCTTTTCAATTTTGAGCAGATTATCGAGATTTTTGCCTTGTTCAATGGCTGTTTTGCCCCAAATAGTGCCGATTCTTCAATTTTGACTGCTTCTAAAAAGAAAATAGCCGGTTTCGGTAGTACCTGAAGGATCCAACGCCAAGATAGTCATATATAGAAATCTTTTAGGCGATCCTCCTAGGTGTTGAGGGTTGGCTATATAGGCTTTTCCGCACTGCGCTCAATTCCATTATAAACGATTTATTAAGGAACGTAAAGTTCCTACCGCTTCTCAAATTAATTGGGTTCAATCTTATTTCTGACTACTTAGTAAATTAAAGGAGAAGTTTTTTCGTGGAAAAAACCTAATTAATTTACTTGGTCAGAAAGATTTTTTCCCAAAAAGAGAAGAGAATAACTTTACTTCTAAATCGGTAAAGAATTGAGTAAGCGCGACTTTGGAATATTTTTTGGAAATAATAATCTTTGATTATTATAAAAATCGCCATAATTTGCCTAATAATTATAAATTATTAGAAGTTTTGATTATTTATTTAGCAACGTTGGTTAGTTCTTTTCAGCCTACTAATGAATAGTTCCTATCATTCAAATAACAGTAAAAAAGGTATCTCTTATCAGCATAATTGCTTTCTTCAATATCAGTTCAGATTTGTTCTTGACTAACTTTACCAACCAATCCTACTTCATCACTATAGGCTTTCACTTTCTTAATTTCGGGTTTGGTTTCACATTGGATTAACAATTGATAATTTCTTTTCCCAGCATGTTTTCCAGCATAGACAATCTTAGGAAGTTTTTCAATAACTTTTACGCCAATTAGTTCATAGATTATTTTGTTCTTTTCAGTCATATAATAGAATTTTGTTAAAATAATAAGAATATACGTATATAATATGGCTCATACTAACAACATTAAAGAAACTATTCAAAAAGAAGAAATAATAAAAAGGTGCTGTTATCAGTGCAGTAAAAATTTTGATGAAGAAAATTGAAAAGATAATAACTGAGAACTAGAATTTCGAACTAACCATAAACCAGCTTGAAAAACTTTTTTTGAAAATGATGATCGTGGTTGAATTGGCTGAGAAGTTCAGTTAAAACATAATCATTGTCCTAATACTCTCTAAATAATGGCAGAAAATAACCAAATAATAGGTAAATTTCGCTTTGACTTGGAAAATAACTCTTGTACTTGGCTAAAAGATAAGGAGGAATGCGTTATTCCCAAAGAGTGAAGTGGGGTAGGTAGGCATAAAGAAACATGATTTCAACTAGAAGGGGAAAACAATAAAGCTCACTGAATTAATTGTAAACAAATTTACTCCCAAGGCAAAATTTGAGTAAAAGTTTGATATAAAAAAGACCAAGAAGGAAAAAGAAATGATTATTCTTTACAAGTTGAAAAAGACGCGGACAAAATAGCAGTAACTATTACTGAAAAAGATGAAATGATTAAAGCTTTTGATGAAAAGAAAAAAAGAGACAGATGAATAAAACTTATAAAATAATAATATTACTTAAAAAAGTTTTTAAATATAATATATAGAAAATAATTATCTTTCTATCTGCTAGTTAGGTACAAACGGTTTTGCAAAAGTTCCGAGTAAGCCTAACTGGCAAATAAAAAGTTAAATTATGAAGAAACTTTTGCTAAATCAAAAAAATTTCAAGAAGGCACCAAACACGTTATTCAACGAGTTCGCGAACTACAACTTTACACTTGATAGGGAATGTAAAGTTTCCAATATTCTATATTTTAATACTTCCAAATTAAAAAAAGATAGAAAATTGGATCGCCACAAACATTCTTTTGCCAATAGATACCGACTAAACTTAAGAAAAAAACTCTTAAAAGAGCGAAATTGAGTTAATAGCGAAAATTTTTCTTTAGAAGTTAAAAAAAACTATTTACTAATCTTCTTCCAAGACCGCAATGGCAAACTAATTGCTGACCAGTCGCTATTTTTTTTACATAATAACACAGAAAAAGACAAAAGCTACCTATTAA
>Ga0307514_10001479_pt1 | contig 28450 bp, 32 predicted proteins | sample 16_EM_MG_FD_203088 | JGI IMG/M metagenome (GOLD analysis project Ga0307514, IMG submission 203088) | Populus trichocarpa ectomycorrhiza microbial communities from riparian zone in the Pacific Northwest, United States - 16_EM | ecosystem: Host-associated > Plants > Roots > Unclassified | place... | reverse complement strand
CGCCGGTTGGCTCAACCTCGTAGACTCGCGGTGCTGCTTCGCCGGCCGCGAGTTCGGCCGCGAGCCCAGCGCCGTTGGCTACGGCCGTGAAGTAGATGTGGTTCATCACGATCTCCGGCCGATAGTTCGAGTTGAAGCCGGCGGTGAGCAGGTCGCCGACCTCCAGGTCGGCCTTGGTGCCGTGGAAGAACGGGCCGTCGTCGAGCGGGTGTGGCATGCGACCAGCGTAGGACGGAGGGTGTCAGCCTGCACGTCCGTCCCGCAATACGATGACCCTCATGATGGCCGACTCAGTTCCCACTCTGGATGAGATCACGGCCCTCGAAGAGCCCGGCGATCTACTGGCCTCCCGTCGCGCGCTGGATGCTCGGTGGGATGCTGGCCACCGCGACGTGGAGACCGTGCGGCGGCGGGCGTTCCTCTACTGGTGGTCGTGCGCGGAGCCCGAGTTTCTCACCGGCTTGCCTGAGGACTCCGACACATCGCCCTTCGCAGAGATGCGCGACTTGCTCATGAATCAGTCGGCAATCGACCCAGAAACGCGCTTCACTCTCGGGTGGATGATGTCGTCGTTTGCGTGGTGCTGCGGGCCAGAACCGGATCTCGAGGAGCGTGGTCGGATGCTGCTGCGCGACCACGATTCCGATCCATCGGGCGCTTTCGTTGCCTTCGATAGGCGCAGCGAGTACGGGAGGTACTTCGGGCACATCCTGGCGTCACGCGGTGACGCGCAGTCGAGACCGTGAGTTAGCCGCGCGTACCGCGATCGTGCACAGTCACGAGGTAGCCGTCGTGGTCCTGGAAGACGAAGGTCGTGCCGAAAGGTCCATCGAACGGGGGTGTGGCGATCACGGCGCCCGACGCTGCGATGGTGTCGTGGAGGGCTGCGGCGTCCGGGTCATGCAGCCAGAGGGCTACGCCTAGGCCAGCCGGGCCGGCGTCGAGGTCGACTCCGGGGGCGGGCTCGCGCACGGCGAAGGTCGGCTGGGTGTCGAACACCACAGCGTGCGGTGGTGAGAAGGGGGCGCGGGTGAGTCCGACGACGTTCTCGTAGAAGGCGGCGGCCTTCTCGAGGTCGCGAACCTGCAGGGCGATGAAGTCTGGTCCGGTGACGGTCATGCGTTTCTCCTTGGGTGTCAGTTTTCTTACACCCGAGAGTATGTCAGGCTACTGACATGAGCAACTCGTCACCCCAGCTTGGCTACCTCCTCAAGCATGCGCAGTCCCTGCTGCACCTGCGGATGGACGATGCGCTGACGCCGCTGGACCTGACCGTCTCCCAGTACTCGTGCCTCTTCCACCTGCGCCGGGAGCCCGGCATCTCGGCCGCCGAGCTCGCCCGCCGCACCTTCGTCACCCGCCAGTCGATGAACTCGATGCTGCAGTTGCTCATCGACCGCGGGCTCGTCGCGCGACCGACCACGACGGATAGCGGACGGTCCCTGCCGGCTGAGCTGACGGCTGCCGGCAGCACCGCGCTGGAGGAAGCCCAGACCCTGGTGGACGGGGTGGAGCGGCGGATGCTCGCGGGCCTGACCGAGAAGGAGACGGTCGCGCTGTCCGCCGGCCTGACTGCGTCGATCGCCGCTTTGACGGACTGACCGGCACCGGAAGTGCAGCGTGGGCTCCGGAGCTGGTGAGTGAACGCTGACAATTCTCGTTCGCGACCTGTACTGCTGCCTACCGTGAAGCATGAAGCACCTCACCTATCTGGACAGGTCAGTTCTCGTCGATGATGAGGCGGCAGAGCTCGTCGTGCGATACGCGGTCGCACTCGCCAACGCGGGGCACGCCGATGCGGTCGAGCTTCGAGGATTCGGCGCGGATGGCGACGCGGTCGTCGTGACGCTCGTCTTGAGTCCCGGAACGGACCTCATGGCGGAAGTAACCCACACGACCATGTCGGAACCCGACAACCGCGAGGCTGTCGCCTACATACGTGAACGGCTGGCACTCATAGAGTCGCCCCCAAACAGCCAGCCGTCGGATGCGGAGACAGAGGGACACTACTCCGACTCCGACATGCGGTGACGGGCTGATACTTGCTGTTCGTTCCCCGCTGATCAGGTCGGACCGCAATAGTTGGGTCTGGAATATCACCGCCCGTCAGGCTGAGGGGGAAAGGGGACACCGTGATCGCAAGCCTCAACCAACTCGTCGGCCTCATCGAGACGAACCTTGGCGAGGACATCGTGATCGAGAGGCTGGCGACGAGCGTCGGCACAACCGAGTACCACCTTCGACGGATGTTCTCGTCGTTGGCCGGCATGCCGGTGTCAGAGTACGTGCGTCGTCGACGCATGACCATCGCCGCGGCCAGCGTGCTCGGTGACGAGGACCTCCTGGGCATCGCTGTGCGATTCGGGTACGGCTCGACCGAGGCGTTCGGTAGAGCGTTCCGAGCCGTGCACGGCGCGAGTCCCAGCGACGTTCGTCGAGACGGCGGCCCCCTTCGCACGCAACCGCAGCTCAGGTTCCGCCTGACCGTAGAAGGGAAGAGTCCCATGGACACCCGCATTGCCGATCAGCCAGCATTCCGACTCATCGGGCACTCCGCCCGGGTGCCGCTCATCCACGAGGGCGTGAACCCGCACATCCAGGCCCACATCGCCTCGCTGCCACTGGACGAGCACAGCCGTCTCAAAGAGCTCAGCAGCACCGAGCCTCGGGGGCTGCTGCAGGTGAGCGCCGACGTGGATGCCGACTACGTCGAGGGCAGCGAGCTCACCTACCTGCACGGCGTTGCCATCAGCGACGACACGACGGCCCCTGGCGACCTGGACGTGATTGATGTGCCAGCCGGCGAATGGGCGGTGTTCCGCAGTCACGGGTCGTACCCCGGCGCTCTTCAGTCGACGTGGGCGGCCACCGCAACCGAGTGGTTCCCCTCCAATCCGTGGCGACTTCGCGCAGGGCCCTCGATGGTCGCGATTCTCGATCGTGCCGACGACTTCAGCCGGGCGACCACCGAGCTGTGGCTGCCGGTGGAGCGCGAGTAGACCGGCAGCCAGGGCGGCGGGGTGGGCGGTCGTCGAACGACGAGTCCCTGCTCATGCGGGCTCCGGCCGAAATTGACACGTCAGTGTCAATTTCTGGCGGAGCCCCCTGTCGGATTCGAACCGACGACCCCCGCTTTACAAGAGCGGTGCTCTGGCCAACTGAGCTAAGGGGGCGAAACCCCTCAATAATAGACGGGATGGATGCCGCCCCGAGATCGCGCAGAGTGCTGCCCCTCGCCGTCGCGGGCGCCGTCTCGTGCGGCCTCGGTATCGCCGTGCAGTCCCGCATCAACGGACAGCTCGGGGCCGAACTGGAGGACGGCTACATCGCCGCCCTCATCTCCTTCGGCAGCGGCCTCGTCATCCTGTTCATCGGCATGCTGCTCATGAAGAAGGGCCGGGTCGGCATCGGGAAGGTGCGGGATGCCATCGCAAGCGGGCAGATCCCGTGGTGGTACACGATCGGCGGGGTCTCCGGCGCGTTCTTCGTGCTGACGCAGGGGCTGGCATCCGCGGCTCTCGGCATCGCGCTGTTCTCGATCGGCATCGTCTGCGGGCAGACGGTGAGCGGGGTGGTCATCGACCGGATCGGCCTCGGCACCCACGAGCCCCGCGCCATCAACGCGCAACGTGTCTTCGGCTCCGTGCTCGCGCTCGCGGCCGTGGCGATCGCCGGCTCATCCCAACTCGGTGATGGCACGAGCCAGTGGCTCTTCGTGCTGCCCTTCGCCGCGGGTCTCGCGCTGGCCTGGCAGCAGGCGGTCAACGGGCAGATCCGGGTGGTGTCGGGATCCGTTCTGACCGCGACCTTCGGCAACTTCCTCGTCGGCACCGTCGTGCTTCTGGTTGCGTCGATCATTCACGCGCTCATCGTCGGGGTGCCGCAGGCTTTCCCGACGAATCCCGTGCTCTACGTCGGCGGGGCGCTCGGCATCGTCTTCATCGCGCTCGGCACTGTGGTCGTTGGCATCACCGGCGTGCTGCTGCTGACGCTCGGCACCATCAGCGGCCAGCTGCTCGGGTCGCTGGTGCTCGACATCGTCGTTCCGGTGGCCGGCCACGGCATCCAGTGGACGACCCTCGTTGGCATCGCCCTCGCGCTGGTCGCGGTAGTGATCGTGGCTACAGCGAGGTCAGGTACTTCGAGCCGTTGAGCTTGTGCTTCTTCTCCGGCTTGGTCTTCTCGATACCGCCGACGTAGAGCCAGCCCAGCAGCTCCTCATCGGGCCCGAGCTCGTGCATGCGGTGCACCGCGCCGTGACGCGTGTGGCCGCCCGTGCGCCACATCACGCCCCAGCCGGCCTCGTCGAGCAGGAGCGAGAGCAGGTGGGCGACACCGGAGGCAACAGCCTCCTGCTCCCACCGTGGCACCTTGAAGCTGGGCTTGTAGCTGGCGACGACCGCAATCAGGAGGGATGCCCGCAGCGGCTTGGTGGCCAGCTTCGCCGCATCCTTTCCCTCCAGCCCGCTCGCCTCGACGAAGGCGGCGCCGAGGCGCTCCCGGGCGTCGCCGCGCAGCTCGATGAGCCGCCAGGGCTTCAGGTCGCCGTGGTCGGCGACAGTCGCCGCGGCCTCGACGAGGGGAAGCAGCTGCTCGTGGGTCGGTGCGTCCGCCGTCACGCTCGAGCGTGAGCGGCGGCGCAGCGCGGCTTCCCTAGCGGTCACTTAGACGCTTCCTTGAACTCGAGCGAGAGCGAGTTCATGCAGTAGCGGTCGCCGGTCGGGGTGCCAAAGCCGTCGTCGAACACGTGGCCGAGGTGGGAGCCGCAGTTGGCGCAGCGAACCTCGGTGCGGGTCATACCGAGGGTGGTGTCCTCGATCAGCTCGACGGCGTCCGGGTTGATCGACTCGTAGAAGCTGGGCCAGCCGCAGTTCGAGTCGAACTTGGTGCCGCTCTTGAACAGTTCGTTGCCGCACGCCGCACAGGCGTAAAGGCCGGCGCGGCTCTCGTCGAGCAGCTCACCGGTCCAGGCGCGCTCGGTCGATGCCTTGCGCAGGATCGCGTAGCGCTCAGGCCCGAGCTCGGCGAGCCACTCTTCTTCGGTCTTCTCGACGTTGTATGCCATGGGGCGCTCCTTAGGGGTCACCCCATTAAACTCAAGCCTGTGCCGGAATGTTCCATCGTGACCAAGACGTGGAGCGAACTCACCACCGACGAGCTCTACGCCTTCCTCAAACTGCGCACCGACGTCTTCTACGTCGAGCAGAAGGTCGACGACACCGAGCTCGACGACCGCGACCAGGAGCCGACGACAGAGCACCTCTGGATCGCCGACGAGCACGGCATCGCCTCCTACCTGCGAGTGATCGTGGATGACACCCCCACCCAGCGCGACGCGCGTCACCTCTTCGGCCGCGTCGTCACGCGCCCTGATGCCCGTGGACGAGGGCTCTCCCAGCAGCTCATCGCCGAGGTCATTCGCCGGCACGGCCACGAGCCGATGCTGCTGCACGCGCAGACGTACATCGCACCGCTGTACGCGAAGTTCGGATTCGAGGCGTTCGGCGAGGAGTACTTGGAGGCCGGCATTCCGCACGTCCTGATGTACCGCGCGGGTCAGGCGTGAGCGCGCTCGCGGCGGCCGCCCTCGTCGCTGCCCTGACCGCAGCGCCAGCGTCGGACTGCGGCGTGCAGGATGCGACGCTCGACTGGGGCTTCAAGGAGTCGTTCCGCAGCTACATCAGCGGGTCGATCGCGAATGGCGAATGGACAGTCGCTGACGGCGCCAGCTACGAGACCCCGTCGTTCGGGTGGAGTGGCGCCGAGGGCTCCTACGACGGTGGCGAGGGAGAGGTCGCCTTCACGGGATCCATCACGTTCACCGGTCATGGCGGCATCCTGAACACGACGGTCTCCGACCCGCGCATCGAGTTCGACGGCGACACGGCCCTGCTCTACCTCGATGTCGTCGGCACGACGCAGGCGGGCGAGGAGGTGGCGTCGGAGGACGTGCCGTTCGCAACGCTCGATCTCGCCGATCGTGTCTCGTCGAACGGCATGGTCACCGTGACGGCTCCGGCCGTTCTGACCAGCGATGGGGCGGCCGCCTTCGGAACCTACGAGGCGGGGGAGGAGCTCGACCCGGTCTCCGTGTCGTTCACGGTGCCAGAGGAGTGCTCAGCCGCTGACTCGGCCTCGAGTTGGATCCTCCCGGCCGCCGCTGCTCTGCTCCTCGGTCTAGTGGGAGCGGTCCTTCTGGTGCTGCGCCGCCGACGTCAGGGCGCTGGCGCGTAGATCGCCCGGGCGAGCGCGTCGAGCACTCCGGCCGTTCGCGGGCCGAAACTGAGGATGTCGCCGTCGGCCATATCCACGAACCGCTTGTTCTGTCCGGCACCCGTCAGCGCGATCGCCGGCTTGGACTCGAGCAGCCCGTCGACCCCACCCGCGCTCGCCAACCCGTCGGTCATGACCAGGATGAGATCGGGGTCGGCGGCAACGAGTGCCTCATCGGTCATCGGCTTCATGCCAGACCAGCCGATCTCGCCGGCGACGTCGATGCCACCGAGGGACTCAATGAGGGTGTCGGCTCCCGACTCCTCGCCGAAGAGGTAGTAGATGCCGGACGAGCCGCGCAGGTAGAGAAAGAGCATGCGCAGTCTGTCAGCGGTCACCGCCGGGGCGATGCCGGCGATCTCCGAAACCTTTGCGGCGACCTCGTCGCCGAGTCGCGTCGCGAGCTGCTCGCCAGCCCCCGAGGCTCCGATCGCCGCGGCGACCTGCCTGGCGAGTTCCCCGATTCCCTCGAGGCTCGGCTCTGTATCGACGAAGACGACGTCGATGCCGGCCTCGCGCAGTTGGAGCACGACGTCGATCGGCCCGACGGTGCCGTCGGTGATGACGAGGTCTGGTCGAAGGGCGATGACGGCCTCGCTGTTGATGGAGTGGCCACCACTTGTCACGAGTGGAAGTTCAGCCGCCTCGGCGAAGGCGGTCGACGTGTCGCGGCCGATGACGCGGTCGCCGGCGCCGAGTCCGAACAGGGTCGCCCCGATCGAACCGGCGATGTCGAGGCCGATGATGCGGTCGGCGCTGTCCACGGTCACCGGGATGTCGCCGTCGAGGTCGTGGGAGGTGACGGTCGTCGGCAGTGCCGGGGCCTCATCCAGTGCGACCGGTTCGATGGATGCCGCGGCCAGCACCGCGGTCGACGGCCCGACGAAGGCGCGTGGGTCTGCAAGCACGTCGAGCTCGCCGAGCGGCACGAGGTCGGCCGCTGAGGGCGCCACCGGTGTCGGAGCGAGGCTCGCAGGAGATGCACAGCCAGCGAGAAGCGCCACGAGAGCGACGGCGGCTGAGGCAGCGAGGCGGGTTCTCTGCATGGTTAGGTCATCCTAACCTCGCCGGCCTCCCGCGTCGGCAAACAGCGGCACGCCTCCCGGTTTTTCGGGCGTCGCGCTCGTAGGCTTGCCTCGAAAGCGAGGTGATGGTCTATGAGCGGCGACGAGCTGACGGAGCGCGATCGTGCCATCCTCGCCTTCGAGGCGCGATGGACGCGGCACACGGCAGTCAAGGAGGAGGCCATCCGCGAGGTCTTCGGGCTCGCGGCTGCCCGCTATTATCAGTTGCTGAATGCCGTGATCGATTCGCCCGCCGCTGTGCGACACGATCCCATGCTGGTTGGTCGACTCCAACGGGCGAGGGATGCGCGGGCGCGTGCGCGTGCAGATCGAGCATTCTCGAGTTCATCCCAGGCAGGCCTCGTGGCCGTGCCGCACGAGTGAATTGATTTCTGACCTATGCCGAAGTACCCCAAAGACCAGTTCGACGACATCCCGGCCGACCTGGCTCGTGTCGGTGCTCATCGCGCGCCGGCGAAGAGCGGCCGCGGCTGGATCACCTTCGCCTGGGCAGCGCTGTTCACCGGCATCTTCGTGCTGGCCGGCGTCTTCGGGCTCAACTTCCTCAACGGCCAGGGTTTCTTCGACGACGGTGGACCGACCGCGCCTCCCTCGGCGTCACCGAGCCAGACGGCCGAGCCGCTGATCGATCCCGCGACGATCGACCCCGCTCGTGCGATCACGATCACGGTGCTCAACGGCACTCCGACCGTCGACCTCGAGACGACGGCCGGCACCGCCCTTCGCAACGCCGGGTGGCCGGTAGGCGCTTTCGCTCTCGCCTCGCAGCGCGACATCGAGACGACCGTCGTGTACTACAGCAACCCCGCCGACGAGGACATCGCCCGCGGCCTTGTGCTCGCGCTCGGGGCTGGCGACGTGCTCGAGAGCACCGCCTTCCTCGGCGCTCCCGTCACCATCGTTCTCGGTGCTGACTATGTGCCGCCGGCTGCCTAATTAGCCCCAGTGTTTCGCGCGTGTTTAACTCTCGTTGAATCGCTGTAACACCCGGTCAAACTGGGTTTATCGAGCCCATTCGGCTTCATTCGCTCCGCTACGCTCTGGACTCAGAGCAAAGGGAGTGATCATGGCGAACGGCACCGTCAAGTGGTTCAACGCGGAGAAGGGCTACGGCTTCATCACCGTTGACGGCAGCGGACAGGACGTCTTCGTTCACTACTCGGCGATCGACATGGGCGGCTACAAGGTGCTCGAGGAGGGCCAGCTGGTGTCGTTCGAGCTCGGCACCGGTGCGAAGGGACCGCAGGCCGAGTCGGTTCGGGTCTCCTGACGCAACCAGACACGACCTCAGCTATCGCAGGTCAACCGCGCGGGCGGAGATAGTCTTCTGCGTGTGAGAGCCTCCCGTCGCGCACTGCGCATCGCGCCACTTGCTGTGGTCGGACTGCTGCTGGCGAGCTGCGCGAGTGCACCCGAGCCCACCGCGACGCCGACCCCCACACCCTCGTACACCTCCACGTACGTCGCCCCAGAGCCCATGGTGCTCACCCCGCTCTCCGGCGAGGAGGTCGCTGCGGGCACGGCGATCAACCCATCGCTCGCGGCAAAGATCGACAACCACAAAGAGGCGCGACCCCAGGTCGGCCTCGATCGCACCGACATCGTCTTCGAGGAGCTCGTCGAGGGTGGGCTCACTCGGTACGTCGCGATCTGGCAGTCCGACATCCCCGATGAGATCGGTCCGGTGCGGTCGATCCGGCCAATGGACCCAGACATCGTCTCGGCCTTCGGCGGAATCATCGCCTACTCGGGTGGCCAGCAGCGCTTCGTCGCCCTCATGCAGGCGACGAACGTCTTCAACGCGATTCACGGCCAGCGCGCAACGGAGCAGACCTTCTACCGCACCAAGACCAAGAAGGCACCGCACAACGTGCTCGTCAAGGCCGTGCAGGTCATCGCGGAGCACCCCGATCTTCCCGCGCCGCAGCAGCAGTTCGCGTTCGCCCTCGACGGGCCCTCCTCGACCGCGGCGAAGGACGGCACCCCGGCGACGGCACTCAACATCGTCTTCTCGAATGCCAGCGCCCCATCGTGGACGTGGGACCCGACCCAGTCGAAGTACCTCCGAGCCCAGCTCGGGGTCGCCGACATGGACAGCAACGGCGCCCAGCTCTCTGCGACCAACGTGATCGCCCTCTTCGTCGGCATCGACAAGAGCCTCGGCGTGCCAAAGACGCAGCTCATCGGCAGCGGCGAGGCGTGGGTGTCGAGCGGTGGCGCAACGGTGCATGCAACGTGGTCGAAGGATGCCCCAACGTCGGTGATCCGCCTCGTCGACGACAACGGGGTCACCGTGCGTCTCGCCCCCGGCAACAGCTGGATCGAGCTCGTGCCGTCGACGGGTTCGTTCACGCCGGTGGCGTAATCGCGCGACCCGTCACACGCCCGCGCTTTCTTGCACTCGCCATACCCGAGTGCTAGATTTCCATTTGGCACTCGCAGAGTTCGAGTGCCAACAATCCAGCTGTAATACGTCCGGGAGGGACGAGAAACACACATGGCAAAGATCATTGCTTTCAACGAGGAGGCCCGTCGCGGCCTCGAGCGCGGCCTCAACATTCTCGCCGACGCCGTCAAGGTGACCCTCGGCCCGCGTGGCCGCAACGTCGTGCTTGAGAAGAAGTGGGGCGCCCCCACCATCACGAACGACGGCGTGTCCATCGCCAAGGAGATCGAGCTCGACGACCCGTACGAGAAGATCGGCGCGGAGCTCGTCAAGGAGGTCGCAAAGAAGACGGATGACGTCGCTGGCGACGGAACGACCACCTCGGTCGTGCTCGCCCAGGCCCTCGTTCGCGAAGGCCTCCGCAACGTTGCCGCCGGTGCTGACCCGATCAGCCTCAAGCGCGGTATCGAGAAGGCAACGGCCGCCGTGATCGAGGCGCTCATCGCCTCCGCCAAGGAGATCGAGACCAAGGAAGAGATCGCCGCAACGGCATCCATCTCTGCCGCTGACCCCGAGATCGGCGCCCTGATCGCCGAGGCCATCGACAAGGTCGGCAAGGAGGGTGTTGTCACCGTCGAGGAGTCGAACACCTTCGGTACGACGCTCGAGCTGACCGAGGGCATGCGCTTCGACAAGGGCTACCTGTCGCAGTACTTCGTCACCGACCCGGAGCGCCAGGAGGCGGTCTTCGAAGACCCGTACATCCTCATCGTCAACGGCAAGATCTCGAACATCAAGGACCTCCTGCCGATCGTCGACAAGGTGATCCAGTCGGGCAAGCAGCTGCTCATCATCGCTGAGGACGTGGACGGCGAAGCTCTCGCGACCCTCGTCGTCAACAAGATCCGCGGCATCTTCAAGTCGGTTGCCGTCAAGGCCCCCGGCTTCGGCGACCGTCGCAAGGCGCAGCTGCAGGACATCGCGATCCTCACCGGCGGCCAGGTCATCTCTGAGGAGGTCGGTCTCAAGCTCGAGAACGCCACCCTCGACCTGCTCGGCCACGCACGCAAGATCGTCATCACCAAGGACGAGACCACGATCATCGAGGGTGCCGGCGACGCCGACGCCATCGCGGGCCGCGTCAAGCAGATCCGCGCCGAGATCGTGAACACCGACAGCGACTACGACCGCGAGAAGCTCCAGGAGCGCCTCGCCAAGCTCGCCGGCGGTGTCGCGGTCATCAAGGCCGGTGCAGCCACCGAGGTCGAGCTCAAGGAGCGCAAGCACCGCATCGAGGATGCAGTGCGCAACGCCAAGGCAGCCGTTGAGGAGGGCATCGTCGCCGGTGGTGGCGTCGCCCTCATCCAGGCCGGCAAGGTCGCCTTCGACGGAGACGTCATCAAGGGCCTCGTCGGTGACGAGGCGACGGGCGCGAACATCGTGCGCGTTGCCATCGACGCCCCGCTCAAGCAGATCGCGCTCAACGCCGGTCTCGAGCCCGGTGTCGTCGTCGACAAGGTGCGCAACCTCCCCGTCGGCCAGGGCCTCAACGCCGCGACCGGCGAGTACGTCGACATGCTCGCTGCGGGCATCAACGACCCGGTGAAGGTGACGCGCTCCGCGCTGCTCAACGCCGCGTCGATTGCCGGCCTCTTCCTCACCACGGAGGCAGTCGTCGCCGACAAGCCGGAGAAGAACCCCGCGCCGATGGGTGACCCCAGCGGCGGAATGGACTTCTAGCTCGACCACTGGGTTGAGTAGGCCGTAAGGCCGTATCGAAACCAGCAAGAGGTGGGCGGACCCGTAATCGGGCCCGCCCACCTCTGTCTTTAACGCGCCCTACCGCCCGAACAGCCCCGCGTTCGCCGCCTCGACGTCGGCGTACTGCTGGCCCGCCTGCGCGAGGGCCACGGTGATCGAGTGCAGGCTCTGCTCGACGCGGGCCTGGGTGATGCGCCAGTCGTCAACGACGACCTGGAACGCGGAGGACGCAGGGCCCGTCCACGACGCCTGCAGGGCGCCGAGCTGGCGATGCAGCCCCTCGACCTCGGACTGGATGGCAGCAACCGACGAGCGTGCGCCCGCCGTCGCAGAGGCAACAGCCTCACTGTCTACGGTGAATTGGGTCATGGCCGCAAAGCTAGCCGCGCCCCTCGCCCCGGGGAGCTCAGTGCTCGGCGACGGTGGACTGCGCGGGATCTTGCCCCGGCTGGAGGAGAGGAAGAGCCACCCGGAAGGTCGCGCCGCCGCCCGGTGTCTCAAGCACCTGCACCTCGCCCTTGTGCGCCGCGACGATCGAGGCCGCGATCGCGAGCCCGAGCCCGCTGCCGCCGGTATCGCGGTTGCGTGAGGAGTCGGCCCGCCAGAACCGCTGGAAGATTTTCTCGCGGATCTGCGGAGGAATGCCCTCGCCGTGGTCGATCACCGAGATCACGCCCAGCCGGCGCTCCTCGTCGACCTCGACCGCGATCTCGATGGGGGAGTCGTGCGGCGTGAATCGCAGCGCGTTGCCCATGAGGTTGGTCACGACCTGGCGGATCTTGTTCTCCTCCGCGGGCACGATCGCCGTCGACGGGACAACGGGCGCGCTCAGCTCCACCGGCACGGGTTCCGTCGGCTTGGCCGGTCGCTGGCGCATGAAGCGCAGGCGGGCGAGCGTCGCGCCGGCGAAGGCGATGGGACCGGTGGTGAGGGCGGGAGGACGCGTCGGTCCCGGGGGCGGGCCGGCAGGCGGGACCATGAGGATGGGGGAGTCGAGCGCGACGCCCGGCCCGGACTCCGGCGTGGGGCGCTCGGTGGCGACCACGGTGACGACGCGGTCTGGCTGACCGGCCATAGCATCCATCGCGGCATCGCGGGCGATCGGAACCAGGTCGACCGCGGTGAGGTTGAGCGGCTTGGCCTCGTCGATTCTGGCCAGCTCGAGCAGGTCGGTGACGAGCTCGCCCATGCGGATCGCCTCCTTCTCGATGCGCTCCATCGCCTGGGCGATGTCCTCGTCTTTCGTGATGGCGCCCATGCGGTAGAGCTCCGCATAGCCGCGCACGGAGACCAGCGGCGTGCGCAGCTCGTGGCTCGCGTCGCCGACGAAACGGCGCATCTGCTCGATCGTGCGAGCGCGGTCGGCGAAGGCACGGTCGATGCGGTTCAGCATGGAGTTGAGAGAGCGGTTGAGCCTGCCGACCTCGGTGTTCGGGGTCGCCCCGCCGAGACGCTGGCTGAAGTCGCCGGCGGCGAAGCGGGCCGCCGTGGCTTCGACCTCGCGTAGCGGGGCGAAGGTCGAGGTCACGAGAAGCCGCGTGAGGGCGCCGCCGAACAGGATGACGATGAAGGCGAAGAACAGGAAGATCGCGGAGTACTGGTTGAGCAGCGCGTTGTTCTGGCTGAGGTTCTGGCCGACCAGGAGCGTGGCCTCGCCGCTCGTGCCCACCCGCAGTGGGATCGCGATGACCCGCCACTGCGCGGTGTGGTTCTTGTTGAACAGGGTGAAGGCGCGGCCCTCGTCGGTCGTGAGGTACAGCAGATTGAGCGATGAGACCTCGGGAGCGCTCTTGCGAAGCGAGTCGGGCAGGTTGTCCTTCAGCAGCACGCCCTCGGCGTCAACCGCGGCGAGGTAGTAGGGGTTGCGGCCGGAGTAGATGTCCTCGCTGAAGGTGTTGTCGCCATCCAGCACAATGTTGGAGTCGAGGTCGCCCACAGCGACCTGCAGTCGACGGTCGGTCTCGTCGATGAGGTAGCTGCTGACGACGGACAGCGTTCCGGCGCCCGCGACGGTGAGCCCCATTGCGAGCAGCAGCACCGTCACGCCGGTGATCTTGGAGCGGAGCGAGATGGTTGCCCACCACCGGCTCAGTCGATCGTGCATCCGGCGAGTTTAGTTCGTGCCCGGAGTGATCAACTCAGATGTCATCAACTCAGACGCGAGCGGCCTTGAGCATGTACCCGAAGCCCCTCTTGGTCTGGATGATCGGCTCGGCGGAGAACTGGTCGAGCTTGCGACGGAGGTAGGAGATGTAGCTCTCGACGATGCCGGCATCGCCGTTGAAGTCGTATTCCCAGACGTGGTCGAGGATCTGCGCCTTCGACAGCACCCGGTTCGGATTGAGCATGAGGTAGCGCAGCAGCTTGAACTCGGTCGGGCTCAGCTCGACCTGCGCGTCACCGACGGTGACCTCGTGGGTGTCCTGGTCCATCGTGAGCTCGCCGGCGCGGATGATGGCCTCCTCGTCATCCTGCATCGTGCGGCGCAGGATGGCCTTGATGCGGGCGACGATCTCGTCGAGGCTGAACGGCTTGGTCACGTAGTCGTCGCCGCCGACGGTGAGGCCGGTGATCTTGTCCTCGGTGTCGTCCTTGGCGGTGAGGAAGAGGATGGGCGCCGTGTAGCCGGAGGCACGAAGTCGCTTGGTGACACCGAAGCCGTTGATGTCGGGAAGCATGACATCGAGGATGATGAGGTCGGGTTCCTCCTCGAGGACGGCCGAGATGGCCTGGGCCCCGTTTCCGACCGCTCGAACGGCGAAGCCCGCGAAGCGCAGGCTCGTCGTGAGCAGGTCACGGATGTTCGGTTCGTCGTCAACGATGAGAATCTTGGGTCCGTCACTCATGCGAACAGTATCTGCGCGTTGCCTGAACGTTTTCTGGACGAGGCGTCCAGCCGTTCTGTCAGCGTCGGTTTCGTAGGCTTCTGCCATGACTTCCGCGACCCCCACCCAGCCGCGCACGCCAGAACCGCCGCTCGTGCGCCTCGAGCATGCCGGCGAGCGATTCCTCTTCGCGAGCCGCTGGCTGCTCGCCCCCCTCTACCTCGGCATGGTCGTCGCCCTCGTGCTGATCGGCGTCAAGTTCTTCCAAGAGCTGTGGCACCTCATCACCCATGTGCTCGAGGCAGACGGCAACGACATCGTGCTCGGCACCCTTGCCCTGCTCGACCTCGCCCTGCTCGCCAACCTCGTGCTCATCGTGATCTTCGCTGGCTACGAGAACTTCGTCTCGAAGATCAAGGCGGCGCGAAACTCGGAGGACCGCCCCGCGTGGATGGGCCACGTCGACTTCTCTGGGCTCAAGATGAAACTCATCGGGTCGATCGTTGCCATCTCGGCGATCGGGCTGCTGCAGGACTACTTCACCTACGACTCGGGCTCGGATGCGAGCGTGCAGTTCTGGCGCATCATGCTGCACCTGACGTTCGTGGTCTCCGGCCTGCTGTTCGCCGTCATGGACTGGCTCGGCGAGAAGCGTCTCGCGCTGACGAAGCAGACGCACTCGAGCGGTGACGAGTACTAGGCGGCGGCATCCAGCGTGTGCGAGTCGAGGATCGTGTAGCTGTAGCCCTGCTCTGCGAGGAACCGCTGGCGGTTCTGCGCGAAGTCCTGGTCGACGGTGTCACGGGCCACGAGCGTGTAGAAGCTTGCGGGCAGGCCGCTCTCCTTGGGCCGCAGCAGGCGCCCGAGCCGCTGCGCCTCCTCCTGGCGTGAGCCGAAGGAGCCGCTCACCTGGATGGCGACGGTCGCCTCTGGCAGGTCGACCGAGAAGTTGGCCACCTTGGAGACCACGAGGAGCTTGATGGTTCCATTGCGAAAGTCCTCATAGAGGCGCTCCCTCTCGGCGACCGGGGTGGAACCGGTGAGCGTGGGCGCATCCAGCAGCTCTCCGAGTTCCTCGATCTGGTCGAGGTACTGGCCGATCACGAGGATGCGCTCGCCGGCATGCTTGGCGACGAGCCGCTTGACGACGTCGACCTTCGCCTCCGCGGTCGCCGCGAGACGGTATCGGCCGTCGTCGGCCGATGCGGCGTACTCGAGCCGCTGCTGCTGGGGAAGGTCGACGCGCACCTCGAAGCAGGAGGCGGGGGAGATGAAGCCCTGCGCCTCGATCTCCTTCCACGGAGCATCGAAGCGCTTCGGGCCGATGAGGCTGAAGACGTCGCCCTCGCGGCCGTCCTCGCGCACGAGGGTCGCGGTGAGCCCGAGGCGGCGGCGAGCCTGTAGCTCTGCCGTGAGCTTGAACACCGGGGCGGGCAGGAGGTGCACCTCGTCATAGACGATGAGACCCCAGTCGAGGGCGTCGAGCAGGGCGAGGTGGGCGTAGTTGCCGCCGCGCTTCGCCGTGAGGATCTGGTAGGTCGCGATCGTGACCGGCTTGATCTCCTTGACCTGCCCGGAGTACTCGCCGATCTCATCCTCGGTCAGGGTCGTGCGCTTCAGCAGCTCGCTGCGCCACTGCCGCGCGCTCACCGTGTTGGTGACAAGGATGAGGGTGTTCGATTTCGCGGTGGCCATCGCGCCGGCGCCGACGAGCGTCTTGCCCGCGCCACAGGGGAGCACCACGACGCCCGACCCGTTGTCGTAGAAGCTCGTGATCGCCTGCTTCTGGTACTCGCGCAGCGCCCAGCCGTCTTCGACGAGGGCGATCTCGTGCGGGGTGCCAGGGGTGTAGCCAGCCAGGTCTTCGGCGGGCCAGCCGAGCTTGAGCAGCTGCTGCTTGAGCTCGCCGCGTGCCCACGGCTGCATGACCACGGTGTTCTCGTCGCGCTCCTCGAAGAGCAGCTCTGCGATCTTCTTCGCCCGGCGGATCTCGGCGAGAACACTGCGGTCGCTCGCGGTGAGCACGAGAACGCCCTCGGCGTCGCGCTCGATGCGCAGTCGACCGTAGCGGCCGACGGTCTCGGTGATGTCGACCGAGACGCTCTGCGGAATCGGGAAGCGGGAGTACTGCGAGAGTGTCGCGAGCATCTGCTCTGCGGTATGGCCGGCGGCGCGCGCATTCCAGAGCCCGAGACGGGTGATGCGGTAGGTGTGGATGTGCTCCGGTGCGCGCTCCAGCTCGGCGAAGACGGCGAGATCGTGGCGGGCGTCCTCCGCCTGGGGGTGGGCGACCTCGAGCAGAACCGTGCGGTCGCTCTGGACGATGAGGGGGCCTGGCGCGCTTTCGGGCATCCGACAAGTCTCCCACGCCGTCGGTCAGTCCGCCGGGTGCACCTCGAGGATGCTCGACAGGGGCAGCGTGCGCTCGATGTCAGACGCGCGGTCGCGGGCCCGCAGCCGCCCGCCCCCGATGCCCGTCGGCTCGAGCACGAACTCCGTCGGCCCGGAGGGGAGGTTGACCGTGACGACGACCGCGGTGCGCGCCTTGACGGCGCTCTCGAGCTGGCGCTCCAGCCAGCCCGTCTCGGTGTCGTCGGCGCTCGAGAGCCGCAGCCGCTCGATGAGCTCGCGGGTCGTGTCGACCACCGACGTCGTCACCGGGGCAGCCCGACGCCGGTGCACGGTGAGAATGCTGCCGGAGGAGTCTTCGAGCGACACGGGGTAGCGCGCGTCGCTGAGCGCCCAGAAGACAAGCTCCTCGTCGAAGCGCGACTCGAGCCCCTGCGGTGTGCGGTGCAGCCCGATGGAGGAGAGCGCGTGGTCGACCGCGATGGCTGCGAGCGTGTCGGAGTCGCTCGACCGCACGTACGAGCCGCCCGCCATGCGACCGACCCGCACGAGACCGTGGCGACGGGCGGTCTCCTCGATGAGGTAGTCGAGCGGCTGGGGGATTCCGGTGAGCGAGATGCTCGCGACGAACGCGCGCAGCGAGTCGGCCGTGTCACCGGCCGAGACGGCGCGGTTGATGCTGCCCGCGCTCACCCGGTAGGTCGTGGCGAGACCGCTGCTCTCGACGTCGGCCAACTCGCGCAGGCGCGAGTCGAGGGTGGCCTCGAGGGGACCTGGCGAGACGATGGTGAGGTCGTGCTGCACGTAGACCTTGTCGACCTCAGCAGGGAACAGCGCACCCATCGCGGCCGTGGCCGCCTCCGTGTCACCGCTCAGCACGGCAGAGCCCGGCGTGCTGGGAACCGCGTCGACGACGATGCCGAGCATTTCGGCAGACCGCAGCTGCACGGCCATGCGGGCGTGCATGTGATCGGCGCTGGCGGGGTAAAGCCACCGCACGTACTCCGCAAGGGGCTCGCCCCACATCGCGTGCGAGCGTCCGCTGAGAAGCGACCGGATGTCGGCGGGGAGCCCCGCAAACCAACTGGAGGCCAGCAACGCCCAACGCCGCACCGCCCCGCCCTCACGCCAGCGCACCGACGCCTCCCCTGGCTGCCATTCGCTGCCGACGAGGGTGGCGAGGCCGGCGGCCGCGCACACCGCGAGCAGCGCGCCAAGGTCGTCGAGGGCGACTCCGGCAGAGCCGGAGAGCCGCTTGGCATCGGGAAGCGAGAGCCCGCCGCGCACCAGCTCGCGGGCGGGAGCATGCCACAGCTCTCCGAGCACCTCCATGGCGGCAGAGGTGGTGGCGAAGGCGCGCTCCGCAGCGGCGTGGTCGGTGAAGTGCGTGTCGGTCGAGCTGACCGGGGCAAGGGCCGGGGGTGCCGGCTCGGCAAGCTCCGCGGCAGAGGGCAGGCCGATCGCGGGCCAGCCCTCGAGGGTGGCGGCGACCGTGTCGTAGGGCGCGCCATCCTGGTCGGTGAGGGCGAGTGACGAGAGGTCGATGGCGCCAGTGGAGAGGGAGAGCAGTGTGGGCCGGTCGAGGCGGGCGAGGCACGCCTGCACGCTCTCTCGGGAGAGCAGTCGTTCTGCGAGGTCGAAGAAGTCCCGGATGCCGGCGGGGCTCACTTCTCTGGCGCGAAGGAGGTCGCCGAGCTGGCCATCGTCGAGGGAGCGCAGGCGGCCGGCGAGGGCGAGAGCAGAGCTGGGGCTACGCGGCATCCCTCGCCGCACGACTGCGCCTGATGGCACTGACAATAACGAGCGCGATGATGAGCAGCACGCCGATGGCGAGTCCGATAGGAGGCAGCACGACGATGCTGAGCCAGACACCAGAGGTCGTGTCGATGCGGGCGACGCCGGCGATCAGGAGGGCCACGATGGCAAGAATGGCCAGGCCGATCGAGGATGCGACCATGTACGCGAGCACGCGTTCGGTACGATGGACGGTCACTGGAGTGTTTTCTGCCACAGGTCAAGAATAGGGGCACTTGTCAGTGCCGCTTTCTGCGGAGAGACGCACCATCCACTAGGGAGTAAAAGAGATGCCTACCGGCAAGGTCAAGTTCTACGACGATGAGAAGGGTTTCGGCTTCATCAGCTCTGATGATGGCGTCGAGGTGTTCCTTCACGCGTCGGCTCTGCCCGCGGGCACGACGGGGGTCAAGGCGGGAACCCGCCTCGAGTTCGGCATTGCCGACGGCAAGAAGGGCGCCCAGGCGCTCTCGGTGCGTATCCTCGATGCGCCGCCAAGCCTTGCCAAGCTCAACCGCAAGCCGGCCGACGACATGGCGATCATCGTCGAGGACCTCGTGAAGCTGCTCGATGGCATCGGATCCAACCTCAAGCGCGGTCGCTACCCCGACAAGAGCCACAGCGGCAAGATCGCCCAGATGCTTCGCAAGGTCGCAGACGAACTCGATGCTTGAGTACAACGAGGAGCTGTACAGCGCAGTGGCCAAGGCCGCGCTGCTCGAGCTGACCCCGGAGAACACCGTCGGCGACCTCACGGGCCACGTCGAGGAGGATGGCGCGATCACCGTGACATTCGCGGCGCGCATGTCTGGATACCCGGGCTGGCACTGGACGGTCAGTGTCGCCCAGGTCGAGGGCTCGCAGCCGACCGCCCTCGAGGTAGAGCTCATGCCGGGCAACGGCGCGCTTCTCGCACCCGACTGGGTGCCGTGGAGCGAGCGCCTCGCCGACTACCAGGCGGCGCAGGAGCTTCTGGAGGCGGAGAACGCGACGGGCGACGACTCGGATGACGACGAGACCGACGACGACAGCGACGACTCCGACGACGACTCCGATGACGCAGACGACTCCGACGATGACGACGACGACCCGCTCGGCAGCGACGTGCTGCACGGCGGCGACCTCGACGGCGTCGACATCGACGACCTCGACGACTCTGACAACTCCGACGATGACGACGATGACGATGATGACGAGGACGACGAGGATGACGCCGACGACGACGTGGACGACGACGACGTCGACGACCTCGAGGGCGACGACGACGATGACCCCGACGCCGAGGACGAGCGCACCTACTGACTGAGCAACCCACGAGACTCGACTGGCTAGGCTCGGGCCATGCAATCGGTTCTCGACCTGTTTTCCATTGCACTCGTCGTCGTAACCCTGCTTCTCCTGCTCGGCTGTGGGCAGGCGCTTGTCCGTTACGCTCGCCAGCCGCGACGTCAGGCACGTGCCACGCGTCTCGATCGGCCCGCAGACATTGACCTTGTCGAGGCGGCAGAGCTGGGGCGCGGGAGAAGACGAGGCCTCGAGGCGACCTTGGTCGATCTCGTGGTGCGACGTCGCGTGCGAATCGTTCGCGAGACGGACGGCAGATACCAATTGGAACTGCGCGATCTCCAAGGCTTGACGTCTCTCGAGCTTCGCCTCGTGCATATCGTTTTCGGCCTTCGTGCGGATGTGGGCGCGCGCCGCACGGTGCCAACGCGCAGCGGTCCGAGTCGCCAGCGGTGGGCTCTTGCCGAGAAACGCCTTAAGGCGGCCGCCCGACGCCAGCTCGAGACGCGCGCTCTGGTGGAGCGTCACCGGCTCCCCTTTGACACGCTTCCGGTTTTCGCTACGGCGATTGTGGTGCTTTTTTCCCTCTTTTGCGGTTTCTTCGGGACAGTCGTGGGCGGCCCTCGCCCCATCTTTCTCGTTACAACCATTTACGCGGTTGGCGCCTTGGCGGTTCTCGTCGTCGTCGCGCGACTAACCGAGCAGACGCTGGCAGCAGCGGGAGGGGATGCGCGCGATCAACTCTGGGTGCTACGCGACTTCGTTCGCGCCTCGAGGGGCCACCGACGGACCCCGGCGCAGATCCCCAGCGCCGACTTTGCGGCAGTCCTGCCCTATGCGGTGCTCTGGGGACGGGAGACCGAATGGGTGCGAGCGTATTCCACACACCGTGGCACGGTTCCCGACTGGTGGTTTGATTCGCTCGATAGCTTCGAGACCTCCCTCGCGGCGGTCGTCGCCGCTCTCGAGGCAGACACGAACATGGGGGGCGGCCATGACGGTTTCGAGGTAGGCGACCCCGCCGATAGGGCCACCGGAAGCATTGCCGGGAGCCTCCGTGGGGACCGCGCGGTGGTCGACAACGGCTGGATCGACGGCGGCACTGACGGCAGTTGATCGTGCGGGTGTCGCTACGTCACGGCTTCTAGAGCGCGCCGACCACGAACTCGATCGACCGGATGAGCTGGCGCACATCAGCCGGATCGATCGCCACGAAGGTGGCGACCCGCAGTTGGTTGCGGCCGAGCTTGCGGTAGGGGTCGGTGTCCACGACGCCGTTGGCGCGCAGCACCTTCGCGACCTCTGCGGCATCCACCGACTCGTCGAAGTCGATCGTCACCACAACCTGCGAGCGGTGCTCCGGGTTGGCGACGAACGGGGTGGCGTAGCTGGCGGCATCCGCCCATTCATAGAGTGCGGTCGACGACTCGAGGGTGCGCGCCGAGGCCCAGGCGAGCCCGCCGTTGCCGTTGATCCAGTCGACCTGGTTCTCGAGCATGAGGAGAGTCGAGATGGCCGGGGTGTTGAGCGTCTGGTTGAGGCGCGAGTTGTCGATCGCGTTCTGCAGGCTGAGGAACTCGGGAATATAGCGGCCTGATGCGGCGATGCGCGCGACGCGCTCGATCGCGGCTGGTGACATCAGCGCGAACCACAGGCCGCCATCCGATGCGAAGTTCTTCTGCGGGGCGAAGTAGTAGACGTCGGTCTCGGTGACGTCGAAGTCGGCTCCACCGGCGGCGCTCGTCGCGTCGATGACGGTGAGCGCATTCGCGTCCACGCGCCTGATCGGAGCCATGACACCCGTCGAGGTCTCGTTGTGGGTCCAGGCGTAGACGTCGATGCCGTCGACGATCTCGACCTCCGAGCGCGATCCGGCTGGGGCGTTGATCACGAGCGGCGCCTCGAGGTGCGGCGCGGCGGCCGCACCCGCGAACTTCGAGCCGAACTCGCCGAAGGTCAGGTTCTCAGCGCGCCGCTCGATGAGCGAGTACGCGGCGGCATCCCAGAATGCGGTCGAGCCGCCGTTGCCGATGACGACCTCGTAGCCGTCGGGCAGGCGGAAGAGCTCGCCGAGCCCAGTGCGCACGCGACCGACCATGTCTTTGATCGGCGCCTGACGGTGCGAGGTGCCCATGAGCTTCGCGCCCTCGCTGGCGAGGTGATCGAGCTGCTCCTGCCGCACCTTGGAGGGGCCGCAACCGAAGCGGCCGTCGGCGGGAAGGAGGTCTGCGGGAATGGTGATCGACACGCGTCAATGGTATCGGCGTGGACGCATGCGAATCTCGCCGACCCTCACTCCTGCTTCTGGCTGAGGTGCGTCACGTTCCCCTTTCCGGCATCCGCGAAGGGGGAATTGGCGCACCTGGCGGCCGTCGGCGCGAGACGTCGGCTCTGGGTAGGCTGAGGGCTGCAACATTTGCCGTAGCTGGAGGGGCTCTCAATGACGGATCTCGTCGACACAACAGAGATGTACCTGCGCACCATCCTCGACCTCGAGGAGGAGCACATCGTTCCGCTGCGTGCCCGCATCTCCGAGCGCCTCGGCCACTCCGGCCCGACCGTCTCGCAGACCATCGCCCGCATGGAGCGCGACGGTCTCGTCAATGTCGAGGGTGATCGCCACTTAGAACTCACCGTCGCCGGCCGCAGCAAGGCGACCCACGTGCTGCGCAAGCACCGCCTCGCCGAGCGCCTGCTCGCCGATGTCATCGGCCTCGACTGGGCCTACGTGCACGACGAGGCCTGCCGGTGGGAGCACGTCATGAGCGAGCAGGTCGAACGCCGCGTGCTAGAGCTGCTCGGCAACCCGACCGAGTCGCCGTATGGCAATCCGATCCCCGGCCTGGCCGAGCTCGGCGTTCCCGCAGCACCAGCCTTCATGGATGGCGTGGTCAACCTGGTCAGCGCAGTCACCGACGCCAGCGACCCGATCTCCGCCACCATCCGCCGCCTCGGCGAGCCGGTGCAGTTCGAGCCGGAGCTGTTGCAGCAGCTGCAGAACGCCGGCGTCATCCCCGGCGCCACCGTTACCGCTTCGGCGGCCGGCTCCTACGTCTTCGTCGCGGTCGACGGATTCGGCGACGGGCTCGAGCTTCCCAACGAGGTCGCCGTGCATATCTTCGTCGGCGTGTAGCCCTTTCGTTACTAGTCGTTCGGCATTTCTGCGTTAACCTGATGCTCTTGGAGTTCAACGAGTTCTGGGAGAGCCGAATGACGAGCAGGCAAGGCATCCAAACCGTGGATGCGCGCGCCTTCTTCGGAATACGGCACAGTAGCGCGCGCGTGTTCATACGCGTGCGGGACATATAGGCACTGTCTTCTCAGACGGTGCCTTTTTGTTTCCCTACTCGCTTTCAGACCGCTAGCCCCAAGACGCACGTCGACTGCCTGCAAGCCGTGCAGGCACATCGAAAGGACTCCGATGCGCACTCTTGTTCTCAATGCGGGCTATGAGCCCCTTGCCGTCGTGTCGTTCAAACGGGCCATCGTGCTCGTCATGAACGAGAAGGCGACGATCGTGGCTGCCGATGGGGAGCATCCGGTCTACGGGTCCTCGGGCGCGTGGGATCGACCATCGGTCATCATCCTTCGCCGCTATGTGCGTGTGCCGAGCGGCCGCAGCGTTCCCGTGTCGCGCCGCGGCGTGCTGCGCCGAGACAGCAACCGCTGCGGGTACTGCGGGGCGTCGGCGAACACGATCGACCACATCCTTCCCCGTTCGCGCGGCGGAAAGGACAGCTGGGAGAACCTGGTCGCCTGCTGCCTCAAGTGCAACAACATGAAGGGCGACAAGACGCCGGATGAGATGCGCTGGTCACTGCGCGCGACCCCCAAGCCGCCGCACGGCGTCGCCTGGCTTGTGCGCGGAATCGAGCGCGAAATGCCGTCGTGGGAGGAGTACCTGCCCGCGGCATGACCTTGCGGCGCAGATCTTTCAAGCCCTGAGCATTCGTTACCAATTTGTCACAATTGGATAACGCGGCTAACCTCGAAATCGTTCGTTAACCCGATGTCTAGCTTTGCGGAGTCTGTTTCCTTGGTTTCTTCCACCACGCCCCCACCCGGCGATGGCCTCGAAAACCTGTTTGGCGACTCCGCCTTCGACTGGAATGTGGCCTCGTCAGAGCAGGCCCCGGTCGCCCCACAGCAGTTCACCTCTCGTCGTGAGCTGCGCGAGAGTCAGGGCGCACCAACGCGGCGGTCAAGCAAGGCAGCTCCCGCTCAGCGGGCGCCCAAGCAGCGCAAGGTCAACCGCACGCGCACCTCGAAGGCGGCCGACATCTCTCGCCCCGTCGACTCGGCCTACCCAGACAACCGCGTGCTCGTCGTCGTGCGCCAGGCACCGAAGGTCAAGCGCCGCCGCGGCCACAACCTGCTCACCGTCCTCGTCGTGGTCGGCCTGTTTGGCTCCGTCGCCCTTCCCGCCGCCGCCCTCTCGCCGCAGGTGAACCCGGACACCGATGTCGTCTCCTCTGTCGAGGGCGGTGCCGCCCTCGCCGTCTCGAAGGATGCCGCCCTCACCACCGCAGACCGCGGCGAGTTCTCGGCGACGACCGCCACCGACCTGCGCTCGCAGCGCAACACCGCCCGCAAGGCGGCCAACTTCGAGGCCTACCTGAAGTCGGGTGCCCGCGAGCTGGGCGACGACTACCCCTGGTTCTCCGAGCTGTCGGCCAACCAGGGCGGCACGCTCTCGCCGCTCAACTACTTCTACCGCGAGTGCGTCGACTTCGTTGCATGGCGCCTCAACCGCGACGCCGGCTCGACCGCGGCCCCGTTTGTCTACGACTGGTCGTACCTCACCCCGAGCGGCGGCAACGGCAGCCAGTGGAAGTACGCGTGGAAGAACCACGGATGGCCGACGTCGTCGACCCCAATCGTCGGCGCCGTCGCCTACTTCGGCAGCGAGAACCACGTCGCCTACGTGAAGACGGTCAACGCGGATGGAACCGTGCTGCTCGAGGAGTACAACTACAACTCCGACCACCTCTACGGCCAGCGGACCATCGCCGCGTCTGACGCCGAGCTCTACCTGTACCCGCCGCCGCGCTAGTCGTTCGGTAGGCTCGTACCGCCAGCCTCTGTAGCTCAATGGAAGAGCAGTTCCGTCCTAAGGAAACGGTTGGGGGTTCGAGTCCCTCCAGGGGCACCCTCGATCAGTGCCAAACTTCGCAGTGAACAGGCGGAAGTTAGCCCCTCAGATCTCTCGATCCGAAGCTTTTGACTGCATTTTGACTGCGGTTGACGCACATAATGCGTCAATGAGCGCTACTGCAACGGCGTCCAGGTGATCGTCGAGTGGAACCGCCAGGCCCCTATTGCGTCAACCCTGAATGCTGTCGGCTGCCGCGATCGCAAGATCCGAGGACTAGCGGGTAAGTTCCGATTCACCTACATAGATCTCGGTACTAGCGCTCATTTGTTCGAGAACCAGGTCGCGGACCCTTAAATCCGTCGGCCATGCGGGCATTGAAGACCATGGTTTCCAGATCGTCATTCCTGGCCCAAACCTCTTCAAAGGCGAAGAATGCATCGAAAGGATCCCGGCTCCCAACCCACGCGCCGAAGCAGTAGGCGCGATCGGCCATTGAAGCATAGGCTCGCAGCTTCCCGTAGCCGATCAGCCGCCCTTCGATCTCGTCCGCTTTTGTCCCTCGTGGGAAGCTCAGAATGACAAAGATGGTGGATCGACTTGCTAACTCAGGCGTCTCCAGAAACATCGAATGTGAAGCTCGGTCCTTCGCTGACAGATCTCGCATCCTCCTTGGTTCGCGCGCAATGACCGCGCGGGTGTCTGGACGTGCGCTGAGCAAGGCGATCGAAGCTCCCAACCAACCCACGGGGCGGTGTGTGTCGAGAGCTTGAAGCATCTCTCCTGTGTCCTTGTCGATAGGAAGCGCCGGCTTGGACGCGGAAGTCTCGCGGAGACCGGCCTCGTAGAAGATCCATGCGTCCAGATCGTCAGTGAGGCTCGTGACCATCGTGGGGACGCCGCTCGCAAAGATATCCGCGAGTCGGCCTGAGAGATAGAGCATCACGTAGTCGAGTTCATCGACCGCGACAACCCGCCCACCAGCCGCGACGTCGCGGCGCAGCTCGAGGAACTGTATGAAGATCGCCGGATAAGCAAACAAGTTCGAGGCCACCTCCAGGTCGTGAATGTTTACCACCCACGGTGAAGGCAGGCCATCCTTAATGAGACCGCTCGCCACCAAGTCAGCCGTGACAGTCGCGACGTAATTGAGGTCCTCAAGGGATAGTGCGATGGTAAATACCTCAGTTACGCCCTCAACGTTCAGGTCGGAGTTTCTCTGAATCGACCCGGCGAGGAGGTCGTTGGCCGATCGGATTCGGAGGGTGTCGCTTGACTGCAGGACGCCTCGTAGGCGTTCTGCTTGATCCGAAGCCTTGGTGATTATCGGGCCCAGTTCAAGCCAAAGCCGTTGAGCTGCGCCTGTCCGCGCGACTTGGGTTAGTCGGTTGCTTTTTGCCTCCAGCACAACGGCCACGTGCCCGAGAATGAGGAGTCCATCCGTTTCGAACCGTCCGAGGCCCGGCACTGTGTACTCGACACTTCCTAACGCGACTTGTGGCCGGAGCGCGGCGATAAGAGCCTTCATGCCGCGGTCCTCGAGCAACGCGCCCCTGTGCTTGATGTAGGCCTGGTCCATCGGGACCATAAGTGCTTCTTCCAGCAGTTCTCTCATGCCGAAGATCAGCGAAGTGGGTTGAACGAGGAGCCACTCACGTTCGCCAGTCGCCCGAGTTCTCGAGACAAAGGGCCTGGTCCGCATGACGTTGTCGCCTCTGAGGAAGCCTGTGACGACTCCTTGGTTGGGCTTGTCCAGTTGTACGCTCATCCGGGTCAGAAGCGAGTTGACCTCGAACTCATTCAGTCCCGTGTCACGTACGACGTCATCAAGGGTGAGTCCAACAACGCTTCTCAGCTGCTCGAAAGCTAAGCTCCCAACGATTCTCTGGCGGAGCTCAGTCGCACCTTCAGGACGAGACTCGATTCGGGCACGCAGTTCCGCTGAGCGTTCGGTCTGCTTTAGGAACTCTTTCTGGCCCTCCCCCATGAGATCGGCCAGAAGCTGGGGGAGGTATGAGTTGTAGGTATCGAACACCTTGAACATTTGCCCCGGGCCGAACCCGAGTCGCTGATCGAGGGTGGCCTGGATTTCCGGCGTGAACAGTTCGCCTAGTAACTCGCGTTCCTTCTGATGGAACCTTGGGAGCCTCAGATACAGTTCTCGGGTCACCGCCGCCGCTGTAAGTTTTGGAACGACGGAGGGTGTGTCGCCCGCCATAGGTTTCCTGCCAACAAGTCGCGCATTTTCGCGAAAACTGGTGACGTGGAGCAGTCGAGTGACAAGCCTGTCAAGCCGTTCGAGCATGCCGCCGTCCGCACGTCGGCCTAGGCCCCCGCTGCCCTTCTCCGCGAACAGCAAAGCGGCGAGTTCCGGAAGACTAAGCAGTCGAGTTCCGTCCGAACCGTCGCCCGGTTCAGATCCGAGCGGCGCGACCGAAAGCGCCAAGTTGGCTACTGCATCGAACCCGTCGACCCCTCGCACAGCGCGTCGAATCTGCCAAAGGATCCATCGCTGCGCAACGAACGCGATCCATGATGCGGGAAGGGCGATACGCCGAAGGAACCCCATGCTACGCCGACCCGATTTGAAACTTGTGGGTGCGGTAACTGCGGGGACGAAAGCGCTTGCCCGCCTGTGACTCTCCTAGCCAACCCGCCAACATACTCGAGTCGGTCTCGCTCATGCCTGCTCTTCTGCAGAGTGCGCTGAGGCGATCCGGAGATACTTCCCGCCAGCGATCGGGCGAGTTGTTGAGATCGGCTTTGAACTTCTCTTGTTCGTTCCACTTCAACTTGTTCCCGTAACCGCGTGCCCATCTTGCGAGGAACTCGACGATTCCGTCTATGTCTTTGTCGTCCTCCATGCGCCAACAGTAGACGCAGCCGGGGACCGCGATTCCTCTCTCGCGCGCTCTACGCGAACGAAAGGTCATGGGGTGACCATGAGCGATCTAGAGAGAACCCAATGCTCGTCCTTGGTGAGGTATGCATTTCTTGTTCATCGCGTAGCGCTGGCCTTCAAGTACTTCAATCCGAAAGCCTCGATTGCCTGATGACTGCAATTGACGCACGTCTTGCGTCATTGAGTGCGACTGCAACGGCATCGAGGTCATCGTCGAAGAGATCGGCGTAGGTGTCGAGTGTCATCGCCGCGGAGGCGTGGCCTAGCATCCGCTGGACAGCCTTCACGTTCGCACCCGCGCTGATGGCGAGACTCGCGGCAGTATGCCGGAGGTCGTGAAGAGTGAGCGCCAGCGGGAAACTCGGGTCTGCTTCATGCGCTCGATTGCGCGCGCCCGCGAACCAGCCGTCGCCGTGTGTCGGAGTCGGTAGGTGTGTCACGCCGTCGCCGAACACGAGCGCGTCGAGCGCCTTGCCTTCGCATTGTTCGAGCAGCAGCTCGGTGAGGAAGTCCGGGAAGGGCACGCTCCGAGACTCGTGACTCTTAGGAGTCCCGGCGATGATCTTGCCAGCGACATTCACCGCGTTCTCGCGAACGAGAACGCGACGCCGCACGAGGTCGAGGCTGTTCGCACGGAGCCCGACTGCCTCGCCCCAGCGGATGCCGGTGTAGGCGAGAGTGAGCACGAGCGTGCGGTGC
>Ga0307514_10001478_pt1 | contig 28462 bp, 21 predicted proteins | sample 16_EM_MG_FD_203088 | JGI IMG/M metagenome (GOLD analysis project Ga0307514, IMG submission 203088) | Populus trichocarpa ectomycorrhiza microbial communities from riparian zone in the Pacific Northwest, United States - 16_EM | ecosystem: Host-associated > Plants > Roots > Unclassified | place... | reverse complement strand
GACGGCCAGAAGAACTGACTGGCCGCCCTCCGACGACGGGCGTTGCCTCAGTCCGTGACCACGGAGGTGTTCAGGCCCTTGTCGTAGTGGTTGTGCGCGATCCGGATGCCCGAACTGCCGTGGAAGACGAACAGCGGTGAGGTGTACGGCGGTTGGTCCGGCCCGTCCAGCCGCCGGACGGTGTTGCCGGTGAACGCGAACCCGCCGACGCTCTTGGCGTCGACGACGGTGATGTCACCGATGTCGAACGAGTTGTGCTCGACCGAGATGTGGTGATGCACCGGGTTCGCCGGGTCGACGACCTGGTTGGTCGGCTCCACGAGGATGACCGGGCCGCTGGGCCGCGTGAACGAGTTCCCGCGGATCGTGAGGTCGGCGACCGACCCGGACTCGTACCACTGGTAGGCGTCGGCGGAGACGTAGATGCTGGCCATGGACATTCCGTCGAACCGGTTGCCGGTGATGAGGACGGGCTTGCGGGTGGTGACCAGCACGCCGCGGGTCGGCACGTTGCGGAACACGTTGCCGGAGATGACGACCGACGGGGTGGCGGTGATGTTCTCGACGACCGTGCCGTTGATCTCGACCCCGTCGGGAACCGGCCGGTCGAAGGTGACGGTCATCGTGGTCAGCGGCTTGTCGTGGTCCATGCCGCTCGGCCCGTCGACCGCGGTGACCTTCGCGTGCGCGTCGGAAAGCGGCGTCATCGTGCGCTTGGTGGTGAACTCGACCTCGTCACCCGGGGCGAACTGCGGGAATCCGGCGGTCTGCGGGTGTTCGTAGGCGAGGGTGAGGGTGGACGGACCGGGTTTCCCGACGACCTCGAGGTAGGTGCCGTGGATGTTGATCGGGTCGTCGTGCGGGCCGTCGAAGAGACTCCTGGTGATCGAGACCTTTCCCTTGACGCCGGACATCTGCACGAAGTCCGCGAAGGAGGCCGTCGAGCGGCCGGACGCCGGATCGGGTGCGAAGTTCACCTTGTCGATCGAGATGTTCTCGCTGAACTGCCCTACCACGCCGAATGATTGCAGGTAGTAGGCGTTCATCGAGCGCATGGTGACGTTCTTGGACTGCCAGATGAAGGCGCCCGGTTCCGTTCTCTCGATGAGGCGCATCTGGTAGACGAGCCCGGCGTCCGCCGGACGTGCCGCCGTGGTGTAGTCGATCCGGATCCGGCGGTGGCCGAGGTCGGTGACCGCGGCGACGTCGTTGAACAGCGGGTTGTCCCCGCGCCAGGTCCGCTGCGCTTTGGGATCGTGGATCTGCGTGTACTGGAGCCCGTCCGCACCGGACCAGTACGGCTGCCCGGTGACCGGGCTGGTCTCGCCGAGCCAGGTGATGTGGGTGCCGTTCACGCGGTACGGGCTGCCGGCGGGGATCGACAGGACGCGGTAGGCGTGCCCGTCGGAGACACCGGTCGCGGCGACGGAAGCGTCGACGACCTCGGGGGCCGCGTAGTCGAAGGAGAAGTTCGTGAAGGTCACATCGGTCGAGCGGATCGACGCGAACGCCGTCTGAAGGCCGTGGTAGACGAGCTCGGCACCGCCGCCGTCGACGGTGACGTCATGCATGTCCTCGACCAGCAGCCCGATCTTCTTGTCCTTGTAACGCTGGTCGGCGCCAACGGTGTTGGACACATAGAGCTCACGCGTCTCGGCCCGTTCGGGATAGAGCTGGTAGGTGCCCTTCGAGAACTCGATCCGGACCGGCCGGTCGAGGCTCTTGGCGTGCCGCAGCGCCGCGGCGACGGCGGGCGCCGAGTCCGCCCGGCCCGTCGGGTCGGCTCCGTAGTCGTCCACGTCGACCACCACCACCGGCGTCGCCCTCGGCGCGGCGGCGACCGGACCGGCGGCGGCTCCGAGCAATGCGAGTGCCACCCCGAGAATCACGAACCGAGACATAGACAGCCCCTCCGGAGCATCCGTGAGTAGCGGAACATCCAGCGTTCCGTGAATAGCGGAACGTCCAACGAAAAAGCGGGGATCGCGCCAGTGCCTGCCGCGGCGCTCAGCTCTTCGGCGCCGCCGTGCTGGCGCGAATGACCAGCTCGGGGTCGAAGAGGAGTTCACCGACCGGGACATCGCGGTTGCCGACCAGGGCGAGGATGCTGCGGGCCACCTCCGCGGCCAGACGGTCGGCCGGCTGACGGACGGTGGTGAGCGGCGGGTCGACGAAGTCCATGATCATGGAGCCGTCGTAGCCGACGACCGACACGTCGCCCGGGACGTCGTACCCCTGACGGCGCGCGCCGCGGATCGCGCCCAGTGCCATGTAGTCGCTGGCGGCGACGATCGCCGTGGCGCCACGGCCGAGGAGCGAGATCGCGGCGGACTGGCCGCCCTCGACGGTGTAGGACTGCCTCAGGACCCACTGTTCCGGGTCCGCCACCCCGCGCCTGGCGAGCGAGGAGACGAAGCCGCTGACGCGCCGGTCGGCCGGGCGGTTGCCGGCCGGGCCCGATGCCATGCCGATACGGCGGTGACCGAGCCGGTACAGGTGATCGACGGCGAGTTCGGCGGCCAGCAGGTCGTCGGTGGAGAAGACCGGCGCCTCGTCCACACCCTCGAACTGGCCGTTGACCCCCACGAACGGGATCCTGCGGGAGCGCAGGACTTCGTACGCCTGCGGGTCCGCGCCCTCGAGCGTGTTGCTGGCGGAGAGGAAGACCACGCCGGCGACACCCCGGTCGGCGAGGGAGGTCAGGAAGTCCAGCTCCTGCACTCCGCCGGCGAAGCACGGGCACAGGATCGTCTTCAGACCGTGCGGGGCGAGGGTGGTCTCGATCCGTTCGCAGACGTCGGCGAAGAACGGGTTGGACACCAACTCGGTGATGACCGCGACGAGTTGACCCCGCGTCTGCCGCTCGTACCCCAGGTCGGTCATCGCCCGTTCGACCGCCTCGCGGGTCTTGCGGGACACACCCTGACGCCGGTTGATGACGCGACTGACCGTGGCCTCGCTCACCTGCGCCTGGACCGCGACCTCGGTGATGCCGACCTTCATACGGCTCCCTCCGTCCCCCTGGTGCCACCAGCTAACAAGCCACCCACCTCACTTGCAAGAGACGGGTGAAAGTTTTCAGCGCGACTGCGCATCGGATCCGGCATTGGGTCTGCCTGCTTTTCATGTTTCTCGCGCATGACCATTGAACCGTCTCTTCGGCCCCTGCTAGCTTGCCGCCACTCGGCCGCACCCGCCGTCGCAGAAGACCGGGAGACCCGATGAAGCCCTCAAGGCTCATGCTGCTCACCGCTGTAGCACTGCTCGCGCCGATGGCCCCCGCACTGTCGGCCACGGCGGCTCCGCGCACCGCCGCCGACACGCTCCCCCAACTCGCCCTGCCCGACCCCGGCTTCGAGAACGGCGGCACAGGCTGGACCTTCGACCCGGGCACCGGGGTCGGCGCCGGCAACGTCCACAGCGGCAGCCGCTTCCTCTATCTCGACGCCGGCGCCGGCAGGACCGCCAGACAGACCCTCGTCGCGCCCCGCGACGGCGGTTACGACTTCTCCGCGTGGGTGGCGAGCGCCGGCACCGGAGGCACGTATACGATCCGGCGCAACGGCGAGACCGTCGGCACGGTCGAGCTGCCGCAGCGACCCACCTACGCCCGGTACACCATCAGCCGCGTCGAGCTGAAGGCCGGCGACCGGCTGGAGATCGCCTTCGGTTCCGGCAGCGCCTGGGTCAACGCCGACGACCTGATGATCTCCCCGGCCGCGCCCGCCGACCCAAAGGTCACCTCGTCCGACCCCGAGGTCGTCGCGATGTTCGACTGGGCCAAGACCAAGGCCAACAGCTGGGTGCAGCTGCCCGGCACGGTGGGCCCGGTCAACGTCGACGAGTACCACACCGGCGGCACCGGCACCGGGACGTACGAGCCCACCTACTGGGCTGGATACGCCAACCGCAGCGCCTACTACTCCCGCGACATGACCCACCAGCTCGACGGCGCCCACCTGATAGGCCTCGACACCGAGAACGAGACGATGCTCCGCTCGTACGCGGCGTCGGCCACCGCCGAGCACAAGTACTTCCCGGTGTGGTCCCTCAACTTCGACGCCAAGACGTACCTGAGCATCGACTACCACAACCCGGACGACTTCGTGCGCGAGGTGCCGGCCACCTTCGAGCTGGTCGAGAAGGCTGCCGAGGCCTACCTCTGGACCGGCGACCGCCGCTACGTCGACGACCCGGTGCTGTGGGCCTTCTACCGGCACGCCACCGAGGACTTCATCGACCTGCACAACAGCGCCAAGCCCAACGGCAAGGTCAAGGTCGCCGAGGGCACGGGCAACGGCATCTTCGCCGGCGCCGCCAGCTACAACGAGCAGGACGGCGACGGCCTCGCCGAGGCCGGGGACGGCATAGCCTCGCAGTACCAGGCGTATCTGGCGATGGCCGTGCTGGCGCGCGGCAAGGGCGACACCACGCTGGCGAAGAAGTACGACCGGCGGGCCGCCGATCTGAAGGCGTACTTCAACGACGAGTGGAGCGGCACCGGCAGCGGAGCCGACATGGTGCGCGCGTACACCCTGTCCGGCACCCCGGTCACCGGCTGGGGCAAGGAGAACAGTGTGTTCATACCGATGAAGCAGATCATCGATCCCGGCCCGCGCAACGACGCCTACCTCGACTACATCGCGGCGCAGGAGCTGGGCCCGGAGGGATCGCCCAACATCGAGTCGACGACGTATCTGCCCGACATGTTCTTCAGGAACAACCGCAATGACACGGCCTGGACGTGGATGAAGAAGATCTACGGCCAGCGGGAGGCCCAGCACATCAACGCCTCCCAGGGCCCCAACGGTGACTACCCCGAGGTGTCGTTCACCCTGGTCAGCCAGACCGTCGAGGGTCTGATGGGCATCGCGCCGGACGCGGCGAACCACCGGGTGACCACGCAGAGCCGGCTGCCGTCCGGCATGAACTGGCTCCGGACGGCGGACGTTCCGATCGGCACGGGCACGATCAGTGTCCGCCACGACGGCACGACGAAGACCACCCTGACGAACAACTCCCGCCACGGCGCCTACCAATGGGAGGCCCGCTTCCCCGGCGTCCACAAGAGGATCACGGTCAACGGCGTCCCACAGCGGGCCCACACCAAGACGGTGAACGGCGTGACATACACCTACGCGACGCCGACGGTACGGGCGGGGGCGACGGCGGTCGTCCAGGTGACCGGCTGACCGGCTGACCGGGACGCCGCCTGTCGGTCAGGCAAGTCCGGTCACGGTCTTCGGAGCGGTCACGGGGACGCCCGGGCAGAAGACGGCGGTCAGCGGCTCAGACCGCCCGCAGGGCGCCGGGGTGGCGGCCGGTGAGGCGGTCGAGTGCGGCGGCGCTCGCGTCGTCGGCCGGCAGGTGGACAATGATCTGCTGGTCGTCGTCGGCGGGCAGGCCGAGCATTTCGTACGCCAGCCGCACCTCCCCGACCTGCGGATGGACCATGCGCACCACCCCGTTCGCCCGCGGCAGCCCCGGCAGCGTCCGCAGCCGGGCGGCGAACGGTTCCCCGGAGGACACCGTCAACTCGTCCATCAGTGTGCCGACATGGACGTCGGTCTGCCCCGGCCCCTGTTTGAGCGCCGCGACCTGCTCGTCGGCGACCGTGTCCCAGTCCGGGTAGACCGTGCGCGCCCGCGGGTCGGTGAAGACGAAGCGGGCGAGGCTGGGCCGGACGCCGTCCAGCAGGCCGAGCGGTGCCGCCAGCCGCCGGTACCCGTCCGTGCAGGCAAGGATCTCGCTCAGCCGGTTCACCAGCACGGCGGGCCCCGGTTCCAGCCGCTCCAGCAGCGCCCGCACCATGGGCCTGACCGCCCTGTTCGGTCCCGCCCCGCCCCGGCAACTGAAGCCGGGGTCGGCACCCTTGGCGAGCCGGTGCAGATGGACCCTTTCACCGGGGGTGAGGAGCAGCGCGTCCGCCAGCGCCGCCAGCACCTGCACCGAGGGCCTGCGGTCCCGCCCCTGCTCCAGCCTGGTGACGTACTCGACGCTCACCCCGGCGAGCGTCGCCAGTTCCGCGCGGCGCAGTCCCGGCGTACGGCGGCGCGGCCCGGCGGGCAGCCCCACCTTGGCCGGTGTGACGGCTTCCCGGCGCAGCCGCAGGAAGAGGCCGAGCTCGTTGTCGCTCATCCCGCGAACGTAACACCGGCCGCCCCGGCGGATCGTGGCCCCGTCGCTACCACCCTCCGCCCGGTCTCCCTCGTCCGCCATCCGTCCGGCACCGTGAAGCGCGCGCCCCAGCTGGGGCAGCATCAACCCCTCCGTAGGAGAAGCACAACCATGTCCACCACACGACTGAATCTCGCAGTGATCGTCGGCAGCGTCCGGGAGGGCCGCTTCGGCCCGGTGGTGGCCGACTGGTTCGTCGAACAGGCCAAGCGCCACGACGAGTTCACGATCGACCTGATCGATCTGGCGGACGTCGATCTCCCGCTCGCGCTGCCGTCCACGCCGCCGGCCCTGCAGCCCGATCTACCGCGCCCCGAGGGCATGGCCGAACTGACCCGTCGGCTCGACGCCGCCGACGCGGTCGTCATCGTGACGCCCGACTACAACCGCAGCTTCCCGGCGTCCCTCAAGGCCGCCATCGACTGGCACTACACCCAGTGGAAGGCCAAGCCGATCGGCTTCGTCGGCTACAGCGGGCTCAGCGGCGGTCTGCTCGCGATCGAGCAACTTCGGCAGGTCTTCAACGAGTTGCACGCCCACACCGTGCGCGACTACGTCGCCTTCCCCGGCTACTACCTCCTCTTCTCCCCCGACGGCACGCTTCGGGACCCGCAGGGCCCCGAAGCCGCCGCCACAGCCATGCTCGATCAACTGCTCTGGTGGGGCTCGGTCCTCCACGACGCCCGCCGCGACCGCCCGCTGATCGCGAACCGGTAGCCCTCCCCGTCCTCGGCCGACAGCCCTCGTCCCGGCCCGGGCCGACCGCGTCGCCGTTCAGGTCCACGGCGATGGACGTACCCACGGGCAGGGGGCGCTGCCACTGATGACTGTTTCCACCCGGCCGCACACGCTCTGTCAGGGTCTGCTCCGCGACCCGAGGCTGAGGAGGGTGTAGAGGAGGAGGGAGGAGGCGAGGCCGACGGCCCAGCCGTAGTCGGCGAGGGGCTTGAGGAAGGGGATGATGCCGTCGGCGGGGAAGGGGCCCTGTGCGGTGCCGTTGGCGTCGACGGTGGAGTAGGAGCCGCCGATGGCGAGGACACCACCGATGAGGAGGGCAAGGAGGGCGCGCGGGTTCCAGCCGGCCGTGTACCAGTAGCGGCCGGCGGGGCGGTAGAGCTCGTCGAGGGCGAGGTGGGTACGGCGGATGATCCAGTAGTCCGCGATGAGGATGCCGGCGACGGTGCCGAGCAGACCGCCGACGACACCGAGCCAGGTGAAGATGTAGACGTGCGGGTTGGCGATCAGCTTCCACGGCATGATGGCGATCCCCACCACACCTGTGATCAGCGCGCCGGTACGGAAGTTGATGAACCGTGGCACCAGATGCGCCAGGTCGTACGCCGGACTGACGACGTTCGCCGCGATGTTCACCGACAGGGTCGCGACCAGGACCACCAACAGCGCGAACAGGGTGCCCGCGACGCTGTCCATCTTCGCGGCGAGCGCGATCGGGTCCCAGATCGGCACGCCGTAGACAGCCTGTGAACCCGAGGTGACCAGCACCGACAGCAACGCGAACAGTGTCATCGTCGTAGGCAGCCCCAGCGCCTGGCCCCGGATCTGGGCGCGCTGGCTGCCGCCGAAGCGGGTGAAGTCCGGAATGTTGAGCGACAGCGTGGACCAGAAGCCGATCATGCCCATCAGGGACGGGAAGAACACCTTCCAGAAGCCGCTCCCCCAGCCCAGCGCCGACGGCTGCGACAGCAGCGGACCGAATCCGCCCGCCTTCACCGCGATCCACCCCAGCAGCGCCAGCGCACCCACGATCACGAACGGCGCCGCCCAGTTCTCGAACCGCCGCAGGGTCTCCATCCCCCGGGCGATCACGGCGATCTCCAGCGCCCAGAACAGACCGAACGACAGCCACAGCGTCCACGGCTGCCCGGCGACCTGACCGGCACTCTGCCAACCGCCGCCGAAGAGCTTCCCGGCCAGCAGGAAGATTCCCTCGCCGCCGATCCAGGTCTGGATGCCGAACCAGGCACACGCCACCGCCGCCCGGATCAGCGCGGGCAGGTTCGCGCCCCGCAGTCCGAACGACGCCCGCGCGAACACCGGGAACGGGATCCCGTACTTCGTCCCCGCGTGCCCCGTGAGCAGCATGGGCACCAGCACGATGAGGTTGGCCAGCGCGATGGTGAGCACCGACTGCTTCCAGTCCATGCCGAGCGCGATCAGCCCGGAGGCCAGAGTCCAGGAGGGGATGTTGTGAGCCATTCCCACCCAGAGACTCACATAGTTGTAAACACTCCATGTACGTATCTCGACGGGCACCGGCGCCAGGTCGTCGTTGGCGAACCGGGCGTCGTCCAGTACGACTCCCTCGGCCAGAGCGACTCGGCCATCGGGGTAGGTCTGCTGGATCGTGAAAGTGTCAGGTCTTGACGGTGCGTCGGAGGACATCGAAGCCACCTCGGTTCGCGGAGATCGTGCAGGGGAACATGACCGCCCCGAGGGCTCGACACTGGGCCCTCGGGGTCACACGACGGAGCGGGACGACAGCCGGACTCCGGCGCCGTCTCGCAGAAAAGGGCCGAGGCCCGCGAAGGTGCGGGGTCAGCTGTTGACGGCCGGGATCACCTTCGTGCCGTACGCGTCGATGACGGCTTCCTGCGCGTCGTGCATGTCGTAGACGGCGAACTGGTCGACGCCCAGCTCCCGTAGGGCGTTCAGCTTCTCGATGTGTTTCTCGGCCGGGCCGATGACGCAGAACCGGTCGACGATCTCGTCCGGCACGAACGCGGTGTCGGGGTTGTCGGCGCGCCCGTGGTGGGAGTAGTCATACCCTTCCCGCGCCTTGATGTAGTCGGTGAGTTCGTCCGGTACGGCGGCGGAGTGTTCGCCGTACTTGGACACCAGGTCGGCGACGTGGTTGCCGACCATCCCGCCGAACCAGCGGCACTGCTCGCGGGCGTGGGCGAGCGCCTCGGGCGAGTCGTCCTCGGTGACGTACGCCGGGGCTGCGACGCAGACCTTCACCTCGGACGGGTCACGGCCGGCCGCGACCGCCGCGTCCTTGACCGCCTTCACCATGTACTCGGTCAGGTAGAGGTCGGAGAGCTGGAGGATGAAACCGTCGGCTTCCTCGCCGGTCATCTTCAGCGCCTTGGGGCCGTACGCGGCCATCCAGACGGGGAGTTCGGCGTCCTCCTTGATCCAGGGGAACCTGATGACCGTACCGCCGAGGTCCGCCTCCTTCCCGGAGCCGAGGGCCCTGATGACCTTCATGGCCTCGCTGATCCGGGCCAGCGTGTTCGGGGCGCGGCCCGCGACCCGCATCGCGGAGTCGCCGCGGCCGATGCCGCAGACCGTGCGGTTGCCGAACATGTCGTTGAGAGTGGCGAAGGTGGAGGCGGTGACCTCCCAGGTACGGGTGCCCGGGTTGGTGACCATCGGGCCGACCCTCAACGTGGTGGTGTTCGACAGGATCTGACTGTAGATCACGAACGGCTCCTGCCAGAGCACGGCGGAGTCGAAGGTCCAGCCGTACGTGAAGCCGTTGCGCTCGGCCCGCTTCATCAGGCTGATGACCTTGGAGGCAGGGGGGTCGGTCTGCAGGACGAGTCCGAAGTCCATGTGCGCTGCTCCTAGTTGAGGTACTGACAAGCGGAGCGCGGGATGTAGCCGCCGTGGCCGGCGCGCCCCGCGAACTCCCGCTGGTCGATGACGAGTTCGCCGCGCGAGAGGACCGTCTCGACACGGCCGGTGACGCGCTTGCCCTCGTACGCCGAGTAGTCGACGTTCATGTGGTGCGTGTCGACGGACATGACCTGCTCGGCGTGCGGGTCGTAGATGACGATGTCGGCGTCGGCGCCCGGCGCGATGGTGCCCTTCTTCGGGTACATCCCGAACATCCGGGCCGGACTGGCGCAGGCGATCTCGATCCAGCGGCGCCGCGAGATGTGCCCGTCGACAACGGCCTGGTGGAGCAGGTCCATACGGTTCTCGACGCCCGGCAGACCGTTGGGGATCTTCGAGAAGTCGCCCCGGCCCAGCTCCTTCTGGCCCACGAAGCAGAAGGGGCAGTGGTCGGTGGAGACCACCTGGAGGTCGTTGGTGCGCAGGCCCCGCCACAGCGCGGCCTGGTGTTCCCTGGGGCGAAGAGGCGTGCTGCACACGTACTTCGAGCCCTCGAAGTCGGGTTCCGCGAGGTTGTCCGTCGACAGGAACAGGTACTGGGGGCAGGTCTCGCCGAAGACGTTCAGCCCCTCGTCGCGCGCCCGGGCCAGCTCGGCGACCGCCTCCGTCGCCGAGACGTGCACGACGTAGAGCGGGGCTCCGGCGACCTGGGCGAGCTTGATGGCGCGGTGGGTGGCCTCCGCCTCCAGCAGCGCCTTCCGCACCTCCCCGTGGTAGCGGGGATCGGTCTCGCCGCGGGCCAGCGCCTGCTCCACCAGCACATCGATCGCGATACCGTTCTCCGCGTGCATCATGATCAGGCCGCCGTTCTCGGCGGAACGCTGCATGGCGCGCAGGATCTGGCCGTCGTCGCTGTAGAAGACGCCCGGGTAGGCCATGAACTGCTTGAAGGAGGTGACGCCCTCCTCGACCAGCAGGTCCATCTCCTTGAGCGTCTCCTGGTTCACATCGGAGACGATCATGTGGAAGCCGTAGTCGATCGCGCAGTTGCCCTCGGCCTTGGCGTGCCAGGCGTCCAGGCCCTCGCGCAGGGTGTGGCCGACGCTCTGCACGGCGAAGTCGACGATCGTCGTCGTACCGCCCCAGGCGGCGGCACGGGTGCCGGTCTCGAAGGTGTCGGAGGCGAAGGTGCCGCCGAACGGCAGCTCCATGTGGGTGTGGGCGTCGACGCCGCCCGGGATGACGTACTTCCCGGTGGCGTCGATGGTGCGCTCGGCCGCCCAGGCCTCGGCGGCGGACGTGCCCGCGGCAGCGAGGGCGGCGATGCGGCCGTCCTCGATCAGGACGTCGGCGTGGATCTCGTCGGACGCGGTGATGACGAGGCCGCCGCGGATGACTGTACGGCTGGTCATGGGTTGACTCCGCTGGGTTGTGGTCGGATGCGGGTCGTCGGTGGTTGGTCGCACCCACGCGGCGGAAGCCGCATATCGGGCAGAGCCCCGCGCCCCTGAAGGGGCGCGGGTATTGGCGGTCGACTTGTTACGGTGCCGTCAGCGGGCCGTACGCGTCCGGGCGGCGGTCGCGGAAGAACTGCCAGCGGTCGCGGACCTCGCGCACCTTGGCCAAGTCCAGGTCGCGGACGACGAGTTCGGTCTCGTTGTCGCTCGCCACCTCGCCGACGAACTGGGCCTCCGGGTCGACGAAGTAGCTCGTCCCGTAGAAGTCGTTGTCGCCCAGCTCCTCCACACCCACCCGGTTGATCGCGCCGACGAAGTACTCGTTGGCGACGGCCGACGCCGGCTGCTCCAACTGCCAGAGGTAGCCGGACAGGCCGCGCGAGGTCGCCGACGGGTTGAAGACGATCTCGGCACCCGCCAGACCCAGCGCCCGCCAGCCCTCCGGAAAGTGCCGGTCGTAGCAGATGTACACGCCGATCCTGCCGACCTTGGTGTCGAAGACCGGCCACCCGAGGTTGCCCGGGCGGAAGTAGAACTTCTCCCAGAAGCCGGGCACTTGCGGGATGTGGTGCTTGCGGTACTTGCCGAGGTAGGAGCCGTCGGCGTCGATCACCGCGGCCGTGTTGTACAGGACGCCGGGCTGCTCCTCCTCGTACACCGGCAGGACGAGGACCAGGCCCAGTTCCTCGGCCAGCGCCTGGAAGCGCCGGACGACCGGGCCCTCGGGCACCTGCTCGGCGTACTCGTAGAACGCCTTGTCCTGGACCTGGCAGAAGTACGGTCCGTAGAACAGCTCCTGGAAGCACAGGACTTGGGCACCCTGCGCGGCAGCGTCGCGGGCCGCCTGCTCGTGCACCTGGATCATCGACTCCTTGTCGCCGGTCCAGGCGGTCTGGAAGAGGGCGGCACGGATCACTGTGCTCATCGGGACCTCCGGTCACTCGGTGTGCGGCGAGCCTAGGAAGGCCGGGGAGGCGGATTGAGTTGCACGGTGTCACGTCTGTGGGCCTGCGGCGTGCCACGGTGTCACTCTTTCCCGAGCCCATGTTTCACCGCCGTTCTCCCAGGTGGTCCGGTGTTTCTCCGTTGTTTCGCAGCGGGCTGCCGACACTGCCGTCAGCCCTGTTGCGCGTCGTGCGCGAGGAGCGCGATGTGCACCGAGGCGGCCTGCTCGAAGTCGTCGAGGTCCACGCCCAGCCGCGCCTGTATCGCCTCCAGCCGGCGGTACAGGGCCGGGCGGGAGACGTGGTGGAGCTGGGCGGTGCGGGACTTGTTGCGGCCGGTGGCGAGGTACGTGCGCAGTACGGCGAGCAGGTCCTCCCCCGCCGCGCACAGCAGCCCGTCCAACTCCCGCTCCGCGAACGACTGCACCTGCGGGTTGTCGCGCAACAGCCGGATCAGGCCCCGTAGATGGACGTCCTTGAGACGTACCACCGGGGGAAGGTCCAAGGCCGCCGAGGAGTCCGCCACGGCGTCGGCGACGTGCTGTGCCTCGCGCAGGCCGGCGGGCACCTCGTCCCAGACGGTGCGCGCGTCGGCGGCGGCGATCACCGTCCCGCCCGACTCCGAACGCACGCGGGCCGCGAGGTTCGCCGTGAGCACCGAGGCGTCCTGGTCCCGGGCCAGGCTCAGCAGCACCGCGGTGACGCCGTCGGCGAGTTCCGCGACGATCCCGGACAGCCCCAACAGCCTTAGCACCCGGTCGAGTCGTGCCGGATCACCGTCCCGGACGACCAGCGGGACGAAGGTGCGCCGGTTGACCGGCAGTCCGGCCGCGCGGGCCCTGGGCAGCAGCTGCCGCGCCGGTACGACCCCGCTGACCAGGTCGGTCAGCAGACTCTGCGCGGACTGTTCCTCCCAGGTGTGCGCGGAGGTGCCGCCCAGCATGCGGTGCAGGACGAGGGCCTCGGCGGCACGGTCGGCGAGCAGCCGCCCGGTGCCGCTGTCGCCGCGGTAGCCGCACAGCACGATCCTGCCCCAGCGCTCCCCGCGCCCACCGAGCTCGGCGCGGATCCAGCCGTCGCCCTCGGTGCCGCCGGCCTGCCGGGCGATGCGCTCCCAGTCACGCAGCACGTCGGCCACCGCCGGCCGCTCCCCCGCGGTGGCGAGGACACGGTGGGCGAGGTTGGTGACGACGAGCGGGCAGCCGCTGTGCTGGGCGACCTCGTCCAGCAGGCGTTGCAGGGGCGCGCCCGCGGTGATGAGTGCGGTGAGCGCGGTCCGTACGGCCTCGGACATGCTGACGGCCGCGAACTTCCGTCGTACCAGGCGCGCCTGGACCTCCTCGGTCAACTCGGCGAAGGGGAAGGGCCGGTGCAGGACCACCATCGGCAGTCCGCACCGCTCGGCCACCCGGCGCATCACGTCCGGTGCGGACGGAAACGCCCGTCCCAGTCCCAGCACGACGGCGGCGGCCTCCGCGCGGTGCAGGGACTGTACGTACTCGGCCTGCGCACCCTCGTCACCGGCGAGCAGCACCCCGGTCGTGAGTACCATCTCGCCGCCGCTGAGCATCACCCCGACATCGGCTGCCTCGGCGACATGCACCCAGCGCACGGCCCGGTCGAGCTGGCTCGCGCCGGCCACCACCTCAGGCTCCCCGGCGAGGACCCGTTCCAGGGTGAGGACCTGCCGGACCGACAGGCTCGGCTCCAGTGACTCCGAGGGCTCCCAGGTGGTGGTCATGGCGGTGCTTCCCTTGTTCGGGCCTTGTCCGGGATGCGGCTGGTGGAAGCTGCTGGTGGAAGCCGCTAGTGGATGCTCCTCAGAGCGTCTTCGAGGATCGCGGCGCCCTCCTCGGCCTCGGCCACGGTCAGGGACAGCGGCGGGGCCACCCGCAGCGCGCTGGTGTTGTGCCCGCCGCCCTTGCCGATGAGCAGCCCGCCCGCGCGGGCGGCTTCGAGCACGGCGGCCGCCGCGTCGGGGTCGGCCTCGTCGGTGCCGGGTTTCACCAGCTCGATGCCGAGCATCAGCCCGCGGCCCCGCACCTCCCGGACGCCCGGAGTCTGCGCCCCGACCGCCCGCAACCGCTCGATGAGCAGCCCGCCGACCCGCCGGGCGTTGCCCTGGAGGTCGTGTTCCAGCAGATACGTGAGGTTGGCGAGCCCGGCCGCCATGGTGATCTGGGTACCGCCGAACGTGGAGATGCTGTTGGCGTCCAGGCAGTTCATGATCTCGGCGCGGGCCACCACCCCGCCGATGGACATGCCGTTGCCGATGCCCTTGGCGAAGGTGAGGATGTCGGGCGGACCGTTGTCGGCGTGCGCCTGCCAGCCCCAGAAGTGGTCGCCGGTGCGGCCCCAGCCGGTCTGCACCTCGTCGGCGATCCACAGGATGCCGCGCTCGTGCAGCACCTCACGGAAGGCCGCGTACAGACCGTCCGGGGGTGAGGTGAAGCCGCCGACGCCCTGGACGGGCTCGGCGATCAGTGCGGCGGGCGGGCGGGTGTGGCCGAGCAGGTCCTCCAGGTCGTCCACGCAGGCCGCGATGAACTCGTCGTCACCGAGATGCGCGTACGGGCCGCGGGTGCGGACGCCGCCGTGGACGTACAGCGTCTGGAGGGGCGAGAGCGAGGTCGGGGACCAGCCGCGGTTGCCGGTGATGCCGACCGCGCTGAAGGAGCGGCCGTGGTAGCTGTTGCGCATCGCCAGGATCGTGTTGCTGCGGCGGTAGGTCGTGGCCAGCATCAGGGCCGTGTCGTTGGCCTCGGTGCCGGAGGTGGTGAAGAAGACGCGTGCGTTCGGGATGCCGCTCAACTGGGCGACGCGCTCGGCCAGTTCGACCATCGGCCGGTTGAGGTAGAGCGTGGAGGAGTGGATGATCCGCCCGGCCTGCTCGGTCACCGCCTTGGCGACCTCGGGCAGGGCGTGCGCGGTCATCGTCGTCAGGATGCCGCCGAAGAAGTCGAGATACCTGTTGCCCTCGGCGTCCCAGACGTGCCGGCCCTCGCCGTGGGTGATCTCCAGCGGGTCCTCGTAGTACAGGGCGAGCCAGTCGGGCAGGACGCTCCGATGACGGCCCAGCAGGTCTCTGGTCACGGCTGCACCAGCCCCTCGTACGCGTCGGGCCGGCGGTCGCGGTAGAACGCCCACTGCCGGCGCACCTCTTCGATGACGTCGAAGTCGAGGTCGCGGACGACGAGTTCCTCTTCCTTGTCGCTGGCGGCCTCCCCCACGAACTGTCCGCGCGGGTCGACGAAGTAGCTCGTCCCGTAGAAGTCGTTGTCCCCGTACTCCTCGACGCCCACCCGGTTGATCGCGGCGATGAAGTACTCGTTGGCGACCGCGGCGGCCGGCTGCTCAAGTCGCCACAGGTGGGAGGAAAGACCGCGGTGGGTGGCCGACGGATTGTAGACCAACTGGGCGCCGTTCAAGCCGAGTTGCCGCCAGCCCTCCGGGAAGTGACGGTCGTAGCAGATGTACACGCCGACCTTGCCGACAGCGGTGTCGAAGACCGGCCAGCCGACGTTGCCCGGCCTGAAGTAGTACTTCTCCCAGAATCCCTTGACCTGCGGGATGTGGTGCTTGCGGTACTTGCCGAGGAAGGTGCCGTCGGCGTCGATCACGGCCGCGGTGTTGTAGTAGAAGCCCGACTGCTCGACCTCGAAGACCGGGACGACGATCACCATTCCGGTCTCGCGGGCGAGCTCCTGCATACGACGCGTGGTCGGCCCGTCGGGCACCGGCTCGGCCCAGCGGTAGTGCTCCGGCTCCTGGACCTGACAGAAGTAGGGGGCGTTGAAGACCTCCTGGAAACCGATGACCTTGGCACCCCGGCGGGCCGCCTCGCGGGCGTGCTCCTCGTGTTTCGCCACCATGGACTCGGTGTCGCCGGTCCAGGTGGCCTGGACCAGGGCGGCACGGACGACGTTCGCCATGAGCTGCTCCTTCGACGGGACGTCAGAGCTTCTACGCCCGTAGACGCAGGCCGTAGAGGGACGAACGTAAGCCTCCTGAAGGGCCTTGCCAAGACCATCGTCGTTAACCCGCGGAGTCGATCACGTTTCGCACTCCTGTGGGTGAGCCGCTCCGCCGGTGAGCGGACTCCTGGCGGGTGTCAGGAGCGCGCCAGGGCCGTGTCAGGCGGTGAATCCGGCGACGCGCAGGGCGTGCACCAGGTCCCAGTGCCGCTGGTCCGAGACACCCCGGGCGGCCTCCACGAGGAGCGGGACGAGGGCGCGCGGGTCGGGCTCGGCGCTGCGGGCGGCCTCCTCCGGAGTGCGGACGCGGACATAGGCGTCGAGCAGTGCGCGGACCTCCCGGTGACGGTCCTCGGCGGCCAGCGCGAGTACCGCCTGACCGATCTCACCGGCGGGCCGGGCCACGCCCTGCCGCAGGATCTGTTCCCCGTCGGCGCCGCGACCTGCGGCGACGAGGGCGTCGGCGGCTGCGACCAGCCGCTGAGCGGGCAGCGAGGCCGCCTCCCACAGCAGGGTCACCCAGTCGGCGCCCAGGCCCGTCCGCTCCATCTCGACGGCTAGCACCGGGTAGCGGGCGGCGGGCCAGCCGGCGATCTCGGCGAGCAGGGCGTGCGCCTCGCCGCTGCGCCCCTCACCGCGCAGCCGCATCAGCCGTTCCACGGCCTGTGCCGTCTCCCGCCCGCCCGCCGCGTCCAGCGGCTCGACCTGTGGCTCCGGGCGGGTGTCCACCCGCGCGGCCCCGGCGAACCGGGCCCCCCGCGGGGTGTGGCCGCTCCCGACGGGCGCGGCGGGGAGATCCGGTACGGCGGTCGGCGGTACGACGACGGGTGCGGCCTCCTCCTCGACCATCCCCGCGAACCGGGCACCGCCCCGACGACGCTTGCGCTGCTTGGGCGCGGGCTGCTGCCCGGCAGGGGGTTCCGCGGGCGCCGGCTGCCGACCGGCGGGCTCCTCGGTGGGCGCCGGGCGCTGCTGCTCGTAGGCCTGGTCACGCGGGGCGGCGGGCGCCCGCGCGCCGAAGCGGGGGTCGTACGCGGGGCTCGCGGCGGGCTCGGCACCGTGGCCGCCGGACACGGGACGGACGGTACCGCCGCCCGCCGGCCGGCCCTCGCCACGGGCGTCGCGGTCGCGCTGCGCCGGCATGCTCGGGGACCCGCCACCCTGCGAGCCACCCGCACCGGTCGGCTCACCGCGCGCGGGCCGCCCACCATACGAGGCACGCTCCTCCCACCGCGCTCCGGCGCCGGGGCGCGGGCCGTGCGGACCCAAGCCGAACGCGTTCGTGTCGTACCGGTCCGGGTCGTGCCCGTCAGTGTCGTGCCCGTCAGTGTCGCGCTGTCCCCTGGCGTGCCCGTCCGAGCCGTACCGACCCTCGCCGGGCCCGCCCGCACCAGCTCGGTCCCTGTCGCGCCCGTCCGAGCCATGACCGGCCACGCCACGGCCGCCCGAGCCGAACGCGTCCAGGCGACGCGCGTCCGGGCCGTATCCGCCCGGCCGTCCGCCATACGCGTCGCGCCCGTCCGGCCGTGCCCCGCCGTCCGCGCGGAATTCGGGCCGCGCACCGAACGCGGCGCTGTCGCCCCCGAGGGCCCCGCGTCGGATCGCCTGGGCCTGCTCGCCGGTGACGCGTCGGTCCAGTTGCTCCATGCGGGACCGGAGTTCGGCGCAGCGGCGGGTGGCGCGTTCGTGGTCGTCGTGGGCCCAGGCGAGGTCGACGCGGAGGGCGTCGGCCTGTTCCTGGGTGGCGGCGGAGGCCAGCGACCGGCCCAGCTCCGCCTTGCGCTCGGCGGCGTACCGCTGCTCACGGAGCATGACGTCGAAGCGGTCACCGAGGGCGTCACGGCCACCGGGACGGGCGTCGTACGCGACGACCGCTGCGGCGTGCAGGGCACGGGCCCGTGCTGTCTCCGCGGCGGCGATTTGGGGGCCGTACGTCACCGCGAGGTCCTGGAGCAGTGCCTCGACGACGTCCCACGGCGGCATCTCACGTCCGTCGAGGCAGGCCCGCATACCGTCGGGGTCCCGTTGCCAGAACACCCCGCACCAGCCGCCGCCCTGGTCGAGGCGCGCCAACAAATCGTCCAAGTGGTTCGCGAACTCCCGCACCTGTCTGGGGAGTTGATCCACAGCCATCGCCCAACTCCCGCCCGACCGGAGCACTCCGCTTCGTAGGCAACACCAGCCGTGTTACGGGCGCGCTACGGGAAGTTTTCCGGCACCGTGCAGGACCCTCATCGCGGGATACCGACCGCGGGACGGCGGCGGCCCGGGACCCGCACCGCGAACCCCCGAACCTGAAGCCCCCAGGGCGGCCGCCCCGAGGATCTCCGGAGGTGCCACCTCCCCTCGATCGTGCGAAGGTGTTCTACGAACGCGCGCCCAGGGGTGTAACCGGCTGCCACTCGGGTTACCCGACTCCGGCACGTCGATCAGCGAGGGCGTCCCGGGCCCTGCCCCAGTTGTCGGGCATCGCCCGAACCGGGAGGCACCCCCTCGGGACGCCGGATGGGAACGCTATGACCAGCGGCTTCACCGGCTCAGAAGGCTATGACCCCTTCGGAGAATTCCTCGCCCGCTTCTTCGGCGGGCCGCGCCCCGGTCCGCGCCAGATCGACATCGGGCGGCTGCTCAGCCAACCCGCCCGGGAGCTGGTGCGGGGCGCCGCCCAGTACGCCGCCGAGCACGGCAGCCGGGACCTGGACACCCAGCACCTGCTGCGGGCCGCGCTGTCCGCCGAGCCGACCCGGACGCTGCTGAGCCGGGCCGGCGCGGATCCCGACTCGCTCGCGACGGAGATCGACGACCGATCCGGCCCGGCCCAGCACCCGCCGGGCGAGGTCCCGCCGCCGACCTCGCTGTCCCTGACCCCGGCCGCCAAGCGTGCCCTGCTGGACGCGCACGACCTGGCCCGGGCGCGCGGCGCCGGCTACATCGGCCCCGAGCACGTGCTGAGCGCCCTCGCCTCGAACCCGGACTCGGCGGCCGGGCACATCCTCAACTCGGCCAGCTTCGCGCCCTCCGGACTGCCGCCCGACCCGGCCATGGACGGAGGGAAGACCCGCGGCGAGCGGCCCCGCTCCACCGGCACACCCACGCTGGACAAGTACGGCCGCGACCTCACCGACCTGGCCCGGCAGGGCGGCATCGACCCGGTGATCGGCCGGGAGGAGGAGATCGAGCAGACCATCGAGGTGCTGTCCCGGCGCGGCAAGAACAACCCGGTGCTCATCGGTGACGCCGGTGTCGGCAAGACCGCGATCGTGGAGGGACTCGCCCAGCGGATCATCGACGGCGACGTGCCCGACGTACTCGCAGGACGGCGGGTGTTCGCCCTGGACCTGACAGGAGTGGTCGCGGGCACCCGCTATCGCGGGGACTTCGAGGAGCGGCTGACCACCATCGTGGGCGAGATCCGCGCCCACTCCGACGAGTTGATCGTCTTCATCGACGAACTGCACACCGTCGTCGGCGCCGGAGGCGGCGGCGAGGGCGGCTCCATGGACGCCGGCAACATCCTCAAGCCCGCCCTGGCCCGCGGCGAGCTGCACATCGTGGGCGCGACCACGCTGGAGGAGTTCCGCCGGATCGAGAAGGACGCGGCGCTGGCCCGCCGCTTCCAGCCGATCCTGGTGCCCGAGCCCACCGCCGCGGACACCATCGAGATCCTGCGCGGCCTGCGCGACCGCTACGAGGCACACCACCAGATCCGCTACACCGACGAGGCCCTCGTGGCCGCCGTCGAGCTGTCCGACCGGTATCTCACGGACCGCCGCCTGCCGGACAAGGCGATCGACCTGATCGACCAGGCCGGCGCCCGGGTACGACTGCGGGCACGGACCAAGGGCACGGACGTACGGGCCATGGAGAGCGAGGTCGAACAGCTCACCCGGGACAAGGACCAGGCGGTCGCGGCCGAGCAGTACGAGCAGGCCACGCAACTGCGGGACCGGATCGGTGAGTTGAAGCAGCGGATCGGCGAGGCCGGCCGCGACACCGAGGCCGACGAGGGGATGGACCTGAAGGTCACGGCCGAGGCCGTCGCCGAAGTCGTGTCGCGGCAGACCGGCATCCCGGTCAGCAGCCTCACCGAGGAGGAGAAGGACCGCCTGCTCGGCCTGGAGCAGCACCTGCACGAGCGGGTCGTCGGCCAGGACGAGGCCGTCCGCGTGGTCGCCGACGCCGTCCTGCGCTCCCGCGCCGGGCTCGCCAGCCCCGACCGCCCGATCGGCAGCTTCCTCTTCCTCGGCCCGACCGGCGTCGGCAAGACCGAGCTGGCGCGGACGCTCGCCGAGGCCCTCTTCAGCAGCGAGGAACGGATGGTCCGCCTGGACATGAGCGAGTACCAGGAGCGGCACACCGTCAGCCGCCTGGTCGGCGCCCCGCCCGGGTACGTCGGCCACGAGGAGGCCGGCCAGCTCACCGAGGTCGTGCGCAGGCACCCGTACTCGCTGCTTCTCCTCGACGAGGTGGAGAAGGCGCACCCGGACGTCTTCAACATCCTGCTCCAGGTCCTCGACGACGGACGGCTGACCGACTCCCAGGGCCGCACGGTCGACTTCACCAACACGGTCATCGTGATGACCAGCAACCTCGGCTCCGAGGCGATCACCCGGCGCGGCGCCGGCATCGGCTTCGGTCCCGGCGGCGCGGAGGCGGACGAGGAGGCGCGGCGCGAGCAGATCCTGCGCCCGCTGCGGGAGCACTTCCGGCCCGAGTTCCTCAACCGGGTCGACGAGATCGTCGTCTTCCGTCAGCTCACCGTCGGCCAACTGCGGGAGATCACCAACCTGTTGCTGGTGAAGACCCGTCGGCTGCTGTACGCGCAGGGCGTCGCGGTCGACTTCACCGACCCTGCCGTCGACTGGCTCGCCGAGCGCGGCTACCAGCCCGAGTACGGCGCCCGGCCGCTGCGCCGCACCATCCAGCGGGAGGTGGAGAACCAGCTCTCCCGGTTGCTGCTCGACGGCCGGGTCGCCGAGGGCGGCACGGTGACGGTGGACGTGGCGGACGGGCGGCTCGCGTTCCGTACGGAAGACCTGCCGCCCGCCCCCGAGTTGTGACCCTCGACTCCTGCTGCTACTTCGCGGGGCGCACCACCATCGCCGAGCCGCCGCCGCGCCGTACCGTCTCGGCGGCGGCCAGCCACTTCCCGTTCGGCAGCCGCTGCACGCCCGTCGCCGCCCCGATCTCGGGGTTCAGCTTGAAGGAGTGCCCGATGGCTTCGAGCTGCTTCTGCGCCTCGCTGCCGTAGAGGCCCGGTTCGATCTCGGTCTGGGCCGCGTTGCGCTGGCTGGCGCGCGGCGCGGCGATCGCGTCCACGAGCGGGAGCCCCCGGTCGAGGAACCCGGTCAGTGTCTGCAGCACGGTGGTGATGATGGTCGCGCCGCCGGGCGAACCCAGCGCCACTACCGGCTTGTTGTGCGGGTCCAGCACGATGGTCGGTGAGATCGACGACCGCGGCCGCTTGCCCGGACCCGGCAGGTTCGGGTCGTGGACGGCCGGGTTGGCCGGGGCGAAGGAGAAGTCCGTCAGCTCGTTGTTGAGGATGAACCCGCGCCCCGGGACCGTGATCGCGCTGCCGCCGGTCTGCTCGATGGTGAGGGTGTAGGAGACGACGTTCCCCCACTTGTCGGCCACCGTCAGATGGGTCGTGTTCTCGCCCTCGTACGTCGTCGGCGCCGCCGTGCCCCCGGTCCCGCAGGCCGCCGGGTGGCGCGGGTCGCCGGGTGCGACCGGGCTGGTGAGCACGGCGTCGTCCTTGATGAGGCACGCCCGCGAGTCGGCGTACCGCTGCGACAGCAGTTCCTTCGTCGGTACGTCCTCGAAGGCGGGGTCGCCGACCCAGCGCCCCCGGTCCGCGAAAGCGATCCGGCTCGCCTCGATGAAGTGGTGCAGGTACTGGACCTCGCTCGCCTTCGAAAGGTCCGTGTTCTCCAGGATGTTGAGCGCCTCGCCGACCGTCGTGCCGCCCGAGGAGGAGGGCGCGATGGAGTAGACGCCGAGACCGCGGTACGAGGCCCTGGTGGGCGCCTGGAGCTTGGCGCGGTAGGCGGCGAGGTCCTTCTCCGAAAGGTCGCCGGGGCGGGCGTTCCAGCCTGAACCCGGGTCCACCGGCGGGTTGTTCACGGTGTCCACGATCTCGTCGCCGAGGTCGCCGTGGTAGATCGCGCCGACGCCCTTCTTGCCCAACTCGGCGTAGGTGCGGGCGAGATCGGGGTTCTTGAAGGTCGATCCGACGACCGGGACCTGCCCGCCGGGCAGGAACAGCTTCGCGGTGTCCGGGAAGTAGCGGAACCGGGTCTCGTTGGAAGCGGTCTGTGAGCGGAAGGTGTCGTCCACGACGAAGCCTTCACGGGCGATCCGCTCGGCGGGCTCGAGCACCGTCCCGAGCTTTCTGCTGCCCCACTTGTCGAGTGCCGTCTGCCAGGTGGCGGGCGTGCCCGGCGTGCCGACGCTCAGGCCGCTGCTGACGGCGTCCGCGAAGGCGAGCGGCTTGCCGTTCTCCAGGAAGAGGTCGGAGCCGGCGGTGAGCGGTGCCGTCTCGCGTCCGTCGATCGTGCGCACCGTACGGGACTTGGCGTCGTAGTAGACGAAGTAGCCGCCTCCGCCGACACCGGAGGAGTAGGGCTCGGTGACACCGAGCGCGGCGGCGGTGGCGACGGCCGCGTCGACGGCGTTGCCGCCCCTCCTCAGCACCTCGATGCCGGCGGCCGAGGCGTCCGCGTCGACGCTCGAGACGGCACCGCCGTAGCCGACGGCCACGGGGACTTTCCCGACAGGGGCGTCGGGTGCGGCGGGCGGAGCCGCGGCCCCCACCGACACCACGGCGGCGGAGACCGCCAGCACCGACAGTTTCCGTGCGACAGGGCGACGCATCGAACCTCCAGCAAGAGACCGTCCGCGCAGCCTATGCGATCGCCATGCCCCCGTCAGGAAGGCGCGTCCACCGGTCTCGAACACGGGTTTGCGTTCGCCCAGTAGCATGCGCGCCCATGAATGACGACGTGCGCAACATCGTCCTGGGCGTGGTGGCCGCCGGTATCAGTGCCACGCTGGGCTGGCTGGCTCGGACCTACCTGTGGAAGCGCAAGCTCCGCCGTAAGCAGGTCTTCTTCGGGCTGCCCGACAACTCCGAGTCGCTGCTGGTCGTCAACCGTGACGCGGGCAGCCCCGACCTCGCGGTGCACCGCTACGACGTGTTCGCGCTCCTGGAACTCTCCGCGCTCATCAAGGACTGCGGCGCGCACGCCGAGGTGATCACCCAGGACGCGGCCCGGCAGGGCTTCGGCGAGCGGACGGAGTTCTGCGTGGGCGGCCCGGGGTCGAATCGGCGGATGGCGGCCCATATGCACGCCATGCTGCCCGGGGTGCGCGTGAACACCGACCCGGACCCGGGCCCGGACCGACTGGCCTTCCAGATCGGCGGCGAGCGCTACCGCATAGAGACCGGCGTGACCGAGTACGTGCTGCTGGCCCGCCTCACGGCCGGAGAACCGGGCCGGGCCCGGCCCGTCTTCCTGTTCTGCGGCCAGCGGGCGATCACCAACCAGGCCGCGACCCGCTATCTCGCCCGCAATCACGAGCGGCTTGCCCGCAAGCACGGCCACAACTCCTTCGTACTGCTTCTGAAGGTCGTCAACTCACAGGCCTACGGCCCCGATGTGGTCGAACTGGTCGCGGACGTGACACGGTCGGCACAGGCACCTCTGCCGACCCCGGCGGCCGCGCGCAACTCCCATCGGGCTTCCTAGAATTCAACCCGTTCCAACAATCTTTACTCCCACGTAACTTACTGACGGGTTACCTTCAGTAAGGGAGCGAGGTTACCGTCGGGTCACTTTGCACTGACACGAGTGACCGGATGAGGGAGTGACCCATGGGACACCGCCGTCGCAAGGCCCTGCGCACGACCGCCATGGGCGCCGTCTCGGCGACACTGATCGCCGGCAGCGCCCTCGGGCTCGCCCCCGGCGCCCAGGCGGCGACCGGCATCCGATTCGTCGACATCGCCGGGGACGGCGGCACGGTCCTCAAGGCCAACGTCATCACGCCCGCCGACGCCGACGGCACCCGCCGCTACCCGCTGCTCGTACTTCCCACGAGCTGGGGTCTGCCCCAGGTCGAGTATCTCGCCCAGGCCCAGAAACTCGCGAACTCCGGCTATGTCGTGCTCAGTTACAACGTGCGCGGCTTCTGGCAGTCGGGCGGCGAGATAGAAGTGGGAGGCCCGCCCGACGTGGCGGACGCGTCCAAGGTCATCGACTGGGCGCTCGCCAACACCCCGGCCGACGCGGGGAAGGTCGGCATGGCGGGCGTCTCGTACGGCGCCGGCATCAGTCTGCTGGCCGCCGCGCACGACACGCGCGTCAAGGCGGTCGCGGCCCTCAGCGGCTGGGCCGACCTGGTCGGCTCGATCTACTCCGGCCGCACCCAACACATCCAGGCGGCCGGCCTCCTGGACGGCGCGAGCCTGGTCACCGGCCGCCAGAGCGCCGAACTCCGGCAGATCTTCGACGACTTCTACGCCTCGAACCTGGACAAGGAACCCGAGCTCGTCGCCTGGGGGAAGAAACGTTCCCCCGTGACCTATGTCGATCAGCTGAACAAGAACGACACCGCGGTCATGATGGCCAACGCCTGGGGCGACACGGTCTTCTCGCCCAACCAGTACGCGGACTTCTACGAGAGGCTGACCGGCCCGAAGAGACTGGAGTTGCGCCCCGGCGACCACGCCACCGCCGAGATCACCGGGCTGTTCGGGCTGCCGAACGACGTCTGGACCGACACCGGGCGCTGGTTCGACCACTATCTCAAGGGCGCGGACAACGGCGTCGACCGCGAGCAGCCGGTGCGGCTCAAGTCCCGCTCCACGGACGACTACGAGGGCTACCCGGACTGGAAGTCGGTCGGCGAGACGCGGAAGAAGATCGCCCTCGCGGGTACGACCACGATTCACACGAACATCGACTCGGGCGCGGACGGCGGGGTGGTCTTCCTGTCCAGCATCCTCGACCAGGTGGCCCGGGTGCCCCCGGTCGCCTCGATCCCCCTGCTCCCCCGCCGCTGGGCCGCCGTGTGGCAGTCGGAGAAGTACGCGAGCGCCCAACGGGTGCGCGGAACAGCCGAGTTTCACACCACTCTCACTCCTACCAAGGAGAGCGGCACCCTCGTCGCGTACCTCTACGACGTGGGGCCGCTCGGCCTCGGCAAGCTGGTCAGCAACGCGCCGTACACCTTCCACGGGCGAACGCCCGGGAAGCCGTTCGACGTCGACCTGGAGCTGTTCTCCACGGCCTACGACGTCCCGGCAGGGCACCGGCTGGCCCTGGTGGTCGACACGGTCGACCCGCTCTACATCGAGCACAACCCGTCCGGCGCGCAGCTGACCTTCTCCTCGCCGGCGAACGACCCGTCGTACGTGTCGATCCCGCTGCGCGAGCAGTGATCTCCGGCTGCCGCCGGGCGGGTATGGGCTCTGTGAGCTGCCACCCCCCTACGGTTTCGGGGCCGTGGGGGGACCCCCACCCGGCAGCAGCGAACCTGGTCCGGCCGCGCTGACCTTCGCGGCCTCGGTCTTGGGACCACGCCGCTCCCGCCAGGACACCCGGCCGGCGAACCGGGAGAGCAGCGCGCACATCCCGGCGCGGATCGGCGAGATCACCAACGCCGCGGGGATGAACGGCACATCGTAGTCGAGGTTCGACGCGACGGGCCGACCGCCGTCGGGGAACTCCCCGTGGGCGAGGAGGCCGAGGGATGCCGGGCGGAAGGGCGCGGTCAGCAGGCCCGGCGCGAGTGCCGACAGCGAGACGTGGGCGGCCGGTTCCACGGGGCGGAGGAAGTCGGCACCGCGTGGGCTGGAGTCAGTGGCGGAGTCCTCTGTCGTCGCGTTCATCAGCCGGCCCGGGATCGGTCGATGGCGGGCGGCCTCGGCGCGCGGCGCGCACGGGTGGTACGGAACACGGTTCGCACTCCCCCGCTCAGTGCTTGAGGATCTTGGAGAGGAAGTCCTTGGCGCGCTCGCTGTGCGGGTCGGTGAAGAACTCCTCGGGGGTGCGCTGCTCGACGATGCGGCCGTCGGCCATGAACGCGACGTGATCCGCGGCTCCGCGGGCGAAGCCCATCTCATGGGTGACGACGATCATGGTCATGCCGTCCCGGGCGAGTTGCTGCATGACTTCCAGGACTTCGTTGATCATCTCCGGGTCGAGTGCCGAGGTCGGCTCGTCGAACAGCAGCGCCTTGGGTTCCATAGCCAGGGCGCGGGCGATGGCCACCCGCTGTTGCTGACCGCCGGAGAGCTGCGCCGGGTACTTGTCCGCCTGGTCGGCGAGGCCGATGCGGTCGAGGAGTTCCCGGGAGCGTCGGTCCGCCTGCCCCCGCTTGCGTCCGCGGACCTTGACCTGGGCCAGCGAGATGTTCTGCAGGACCGTCTTGTGGGCGAACAGATTGAAGGACTGGAACACCATGCCGACCTCGGCGCGGAGCCGGGCGAGGGCCTTGCCCTCCTCCGGCAGCGGCTGTCCATCGAGCGTGATGGTTCCGGAGTGGATGGTCTCCAGCCGGTTGATCGTCCTGCACAGCGTCGACTTCCCCGAGCCCGAAGGGCCGATGACAACGACCACCTCCCCCTTGCCGACGGTGAGGTTGATGTCCTGCAGGACATGTAGCTCCCCGTAGTACTTGTTGACGTCACGCAGTTCGATCAACGGATCGACGGCCATGCCCAGCCCTACCCACTCTCAGCTGTGTCGTAGGTGCCGCAACTTATCCGGGCAAGATCAGCGTTAATACACGACACGCACTTTTCGGGCATAAGCCGTATTTACGTCGCACTATGGGCCAGAGATTCACGCTTCCGCGACTTCGGCGTACAGCTGGGAGAGCTCGGGCGCCCCGCTCGACGCCCACTCGCGACCGGAGTCGACGACATCGAACTCGCGCCCTGAAGCCAGCCGGATCACGGGCTGACCGTCCGGCCGCAGGCCCCAGGAGGCACCCGGAACTGTCCGCACGATGACCGTTCCGAGGTAGAGCCCGGCGTCGTTACCGAGCCAGGGCAGGACCTCCTCGTCATCCCGCCAGCGCGGCACCAACTGATCCAACGCCTCCAACGAGGCTGCGGTGTCGTCGAGTTGGACGCCCTCCCGGGACGCCTGGGAACGCAGCAGCTCACACTCGGAGAGGAGTTCGGCGATGCCCTCGGGGTCGCGGGCGGCGGGTTTCACGTGCCGGTTGCCCAGAAAAGGGATCTTCATATGCCCAGCGTGTCATTCACCCTGCCGTGTGCACCACAGGCGCGCGGGCCGTCGATTCCGGTCGACTTCACCACGACTTCGCGCATGGCTCGTTGACGCGTACCCGCTGTCTCTTTAGCTTCGCTATAGGTCTTTTGTTCCATCAGATACCTCTGTTCCCTCTACCTCATTCCTTCCCCTCTGTTCGCTCTGTTCGCTCTATTCGCTCGTGAAGCCAAGGAAGCGGCCTGTGTGCCGAAGCATCCGGTGGTGGGTGACCGTTCTCGCCCTGTGTGCGGCCCTCGTGCCGACGAACTCCGTGTCGGTCGTCCCGACGGTCGCGGTGGGGCCCCTCCCGCTGGAGCAGCTGTTCGACACCACGGCGGTCAGTGACGACGCCCGGCCCTGCGAGGCGGACTTCGACGGCCTCGGCGCCTCCCTGTCGGCCCAGGACCTCACGGCCGCGGGCTGGACGCCGGGCCGGACCCTCACCGTGCTGGGCGCGCGGCTGACCTGGCCGCGGTGGCGGAGGGGCGCACCGGACAACGTCCGGGCCGCCGGGCAGGACGTCCGCCTGGCCGGACACGGCGACGCGCTCGCCTTTCTGGTGGCGGGCACCGACGGTGCCGAGGCCGGTGGCCTGGGCGCCGTCGAGTACGCGGACGGCACCCTCTCCCTGTACCGGCTGACCGCCTCCGACTGGCGTCGGGGACCACTCGGCGCCAAGGCGGTGGCACTGCCGCACGTCAACACACCCGACGGCCAACTCGCCGAGAAGGCAAGGCTGTACGTCGTGACCGTGCCGTTGGTCGCGGGGCACGAGGTGGTCTCGGTGCACCTGCCGTACGCGACCGATCTGCATGTGTTCGCGATGTCGGTACGGGCCACCACACCGGAGTGGACCGGGAGTTGGGCGACCGGAACCTCCGGCTACCCGGTGGTCGGCCCGTGGACGGACCAGACACTGCGCCTGGTGGTGCACACCTCGGTGGGCGGGCGGCGGGTGCGGCTGCGGTTCGACAACACCTTCGCGGCGACGCCGGTGCGGATCGGTGGCGCCACGGTGGCGGTGCAGGCCTCGGGTGCGACGGCCC
>Ga0307514_10001477_pt1 | contig 28478 bp, 30 predicted proteins | sample 16_EM_MG_FD_203088 | JGI IMG/M metagenome (GOLD analysis project Ga0307514, IMG submission 203088) | Populus trichocarpa ectomycorrhiza microbial communities from riparian zone in the Pacific Northwest, United States - 16_EM | ecosystem: Host-associated > Plants > Roots > Unclassified | place... | reverse complement strand
GGGCCATACTTCTGGCTTTATTCGGATTTGCGGGTTTGGGGATGGGGATGACGATGTCTCGGGCGTTGTCTTTTTCAAACTCGAGTAGATGTTTCTGGAGTTTATCGTCTTTTCGCGACTGTCCTGGGGGCTTCATCCCCCCTGCGCCGTCGCCTGCGAGAGCATCGGAGTTGGTGTCGGCGAGGGAGGTGAGCGCGTTGGAGGCAGCGATGCGGGTGGGGCGGAATTTGCGGCCCCGGGAGGGACCAGTGGGGACAGCGGGGAGCGGGTTGATGTGTGCGTTGGGAGGGGGCGCGGTCGTGTAGGTCCAGGTGGCGCCGGAGGAGGTAGTCCCAGTGGGGAGGAGCTCGATGAGGGGGGGCATGTTGGTTGGATGTTGTGAGGAGAAGGAGGACCCTGCCAAGCCGGGTGCTTCCGTCGACACGCGCGGTATATCAGGTCCCGACGTCACGTCGCCCCCCACAATCCCGTCGCCCAATGAGTTCCCCCGGCCCCAACCCCGCAAATCCCGCATTCACCCCTACCAAGGCCCACCTATCCCACCTCCGCCACTACGCCAACATCTCCTACCTCACAACTCACAAGTCCTCCGCATCAAATGACCCCACAGTCCGCCTTCCCCAGGCAGGCGCCACCGCTGCCGCGCAGGAAACACATGAGAAGAGTGTCATGAGGGAAGCAGAAGGGCTGAGGGAGAGGATTAAAGCCGAGAGAGAGGTATTGAGAAAGGTATACATCCACCTGCATACATACATGGTACAGGCTAATTGCTTACTACACAACCCAGCTCCCAGCAAAGCGGAAACCGAAATCAGAAAAGCGCACTCGCCTCAACGACCTTCTCATCGACGAGCATGTCTACGGGAAAAAGCTACTCGAGGAAATTCCCCCCCCTGGAGCCCCAGATCCAACATCCCCATTAAACCCACTCTTACTGCATCGCTTCTTGAGTTCGGAGATTGAGCGGTTGGTCAACACAAGTATTCCCCTTGTGCGGCAAGAACTCGCTGAAATAAAATCCAAAATCTGCTCCGAGGAAGCAGAGATAAAAACTACTGGGCTCCTCGCGTCCGCTCTACGATCACGGGTTGAGGTTCTAGAGCGGGGAGTCAGGGACCGTAAAAATTCTGGGGATGAGGGTGGCGAGGAGAATGATGAGGTTGAGGCTGCGGAGAAGATAATTCAGGAGTTGGAGAGGAGATATACAATCTACAGAAAAGCGCAGAGGAAGTTTCTCCGGGAACTGAGCAAGTTTGTGAATACGTATCTGGCGAAGCTGCTTGCTGCGGAGAAGATGGGCGGGCCGGTGGTGGGGGATGATTTAGATATTGACGTATCCTCTGGCGTCATATTCGATAAATCTGGGAAGGTAAGGAGGGAGAAAGGACAGCGGACTATCCACGATATGTTACCCTCCCACAAAGGTAAAAAGAGGGGCCATGAGGATAACGGTGATGATGGCGGTGAGGAGGAAAGAGAGGAGGTGGTAGAGCCGAATGTACAGGTTGCGAAAGAGTTTAAGGGGCTGTTGGAGGAGTTGATGAATAAAGCGTTGGAGGCAGAGGGGTATGTAGTGTTGGAAGGAGGCGATTCTGCGGCGGCGAGATTTTTGGTGAGAAGTGGGGTGGCGGTGTTTCACCCAAGGGACGCAAGGAGGATGAGGTTGGTGGAGTTTGGGAGGAGTGTGGAGGATTGAGGGGGTGGAATGTGTGTTTGTACGGGGCTGGATTTTAGAATTGCTTAGGTAATGATGGGTCCTGACTCGTCATACTGGTAGCGTACGATGACGCCAAGTGTATGCAGCTAAACCTCTGCCAAGATTTACAACTTTCTCAGCTTCTCAAGCGACACCTCCAGGGAGTACAATCATCATCTTACCAACACCATAAATCACCGTCACCAATACTGCCGATCACCTCGACATTACCAATATCACCCGCACCACCGCGCAGCATCTTTCAAGATGAAAGCCACCTCCCAAAACGGCAGTCTCCGGCACCAGCACCTCCCGTTCCCTCCCCGACTGGCTCATTCGCAAGCGGAAAGGGGTAGGAGGAGAGTGATGCCTGTGTATCAAGCTCTACATGCAAGAAGGGTGCAGAATCGGGGCGGGGGAGATGGCGGGGCGGATAGTGGGGTGGGTGGGGCGGGAGGAGGAGAGGGTGTTTGTAGTGAAAGGGAGCAGTGTTTTAGATCCGGGTTTTGGGACTGTGGTTCGCATAGATGGTTTGGCGTTGGGATGCTTTTGGGGACGGGTGTTATTGTAAGATTACAAGGTTATGAGGTAAGTAATTGTCGCATGTTTATGAGGGTAAATGTAAAGTATAGGTATTAGGCCCGTTCGCGAGGTCCCTTTGACGGTCCTTTTGGAGGAAACCACCCGGAATTGCCCTAATTAGGCATGACTTATCCGTCATGTGCCTTCTTCCCTGTTTTCTAGAGGACCCGCAACGAACATAACTCCCGCAACACACAGCCAATCGAGAAGAAGCACATCCTGAATATACATTCACAAAACCCAGATATGATATCACCCCAAACTTCCCCACCTACCTACTAACATCGACACCTATTAATTGCTAGCAGCAGGGATATCGACATGGGTAACAACATTGGCACCAACATGGGCACCTACATAAGTTACGTTACACTCAATCTAACAAGGTTTGGGAGCTCGTTCAATAAATTGTGTAATTAATGTGGCCTAAAGCAGCATCACCCTTAATTGGGTAAGAGCCAAGCCCCTAGTAATATCTTGCATAAAAGCACACCACATCTGAAATCTTTCGCAGATTTCAACCATCTCCTTTACAACAACTATCAAGGACGGGCTTAATCGACTATAACATCTTTTTTATAAACAGTGGGACATCGCGACAACGGTCGGCGTTTTAAATATGAGTGGTAAGTATGGTTATGGATTTATTTAAATTTTTTAGTTTTGGTAACGTGGTGTAGGAAGACTTACGGTTTCGCAATTAATGGATAGGAATAAGAAGTGGGCGGAGAGGATGTTGGCTAGTGATGGTACGTTTTTCTCGAGGTTGGCGGATGGCCAAAAGCCACAGATATTGTGGATAGGGTGTAGTGATAGTAGGGTGCCGGAGACGACTTTGTTGGATTTGTCGCCAGGGCAAATCTTTGTGCATAGGAACGTTGCGAATGTTGTTCCGGTTACAGATTTGAGTTCGATGGCGGTGATTGAGTTTGCGGTGGATAATTTAAAGGTTAGTTTTGGAATTCGTTTTAATTTTTTTTTATTTTTATATGAGATTGAGTCTAGGTACAGGATGTCATTGTGTGTGGACACACGGATTGTGGTGGTGTCCGGGCAGCTTTGGGTAGTGAAGGTGATGGGGTGGTACATGTGTGGTTGAGGAATGTTAGGGAGGTTGTTGATAGACACAAAGAGGAACTTGTGTCTATTGCAAATATTGATCGTAGAGTTGTGAGAGCGGTGGAGTTTAACGTTCGTGAGCAGGTTGAGAGGTTGATGGTGAATAAGAGTGTGGCGGAAGGTGTTAGGAGCGGACGTCTGAAGGTGTATGGTTTAGTTTATGAAGTTGGGAGGGGGTTGTTGCGGGAGGTTTCTATGAGGAGGAGTCCGGTGGGTGTTTACCGAAATGATTGAAGCGGGAGCGGTAAGAGGTAATTAACAAATTGTTTCAATTGTGTTTAACAGGAGATTGAATAACTATAGAAAATAGGAAGAACGTGGAATTCATTGAATAAGTAATCATCTACTTATTCACTTCGGCCCCCTTACCTCCGCTTCGCTCCGGAAACCCCGTCGAGGCCTCAGCCGGCCTCTCCTATTTTAATTCATAAATGAATTAGTTAATAAACGAATTCCCTTTCGTTAGACTTTGTCTTTATTCTCTTGTTTAACACAATGCTTAATATCTTTTTGTACCTCTTCTCCATACCGTAACATTCTAAAAACCTCTCCATAAAAGCAAACGCCTTCCATTCCCTCTATCAAGTAATAAAAAAAAAACTGCACGTTACTAGAAACTCTGGCATTCACTTCTCGCCATCTCCAGCCCTCATATAATGATGCACCTCATCCCTAACCACCGAGCGAATTTCTTTAACAACTTCGCCAATCTGTCGTTGAGTAGTCAACTCCATCGCAAACTTCAAGTAGTCCAACTCGACCTTGTTTTTTTGTTCTGATGCAGTGACGACGGTTTCGATGTGAGCCTTCATTTCCTTGTTTGTTGCGATGTCGTAAACCATGACTTTGTAGGCTAGCTATAGATGCAGATGTGTTAGCAGAACAAGTCGCCTAACCACAGTCCACCGGAAAACGTACTGTTCCGAACCCAAATATAACCGTTCCAACTCCGAATGTTACTATTGTCTTGATCCACCCTTCGACTCTTTTGAACCCATCATCGACTCTTTTGAACCCATCATCAATAGACCCTTTGATATTCGCAACTTCCTTTTTACAACTTAGCATGTACCGAACTAATTGCGTTTGATCCATACTGTCTCTACCATACCCAGCCTTTCTGCATGGCTGAGAACCCTCATTCCTTTCGGATTTTCGATACCTTCCCCTAACACCTCATCGACTGTTCTCTTCTACAAGGCCAACAATTTAGCATATCTCACTGAACCACCATTGAAAGTTCTACTTGCCTGTGTAGTATTGCCAAAATGGCGAAACTGCTGAGTGCCATGATAACGGCTATGAACAAAGCCTCTATGAAAATGCAACTGCCGAGCTACGTTGAGAGCCATGCTCGTAGTTTAATTTTTGTTGGCCGTCTTCTTTCCCGTAAAAGAATAATGAGTTGCTTGTCGCCACAAACAAAACCGTCCTTTCGAGTTGTAGTGGATTAGGTTTATTTCACCGGAAGATTTGTGGTGTGGTCCTGTTTTATGCAGGATGTTAGCCTGTTCTTCTTGTCGGGGTGCTGCTGCTTTAGGCCACATTTATTAATGTGCCGTGATATGCAGGTCCTGGTCAGCGGCGACGGACCAGCGGCGACTCTAAGTCACCGTCATAAGACCTTGCGGGCATGCAAGATAATGCACCATCTGGTCAGTACTTAATCTTCATATATGAAAATTCAGAGAATACCTAGACGTCGTGTAGAATAGAATAATCATTACCAGACGTCAGAGTCTAGACTGTAAATAAACTCTAGAATATCATGCAGTCAATCCAGAAAATCAATCTAATGCCACATTCTCGGCTTTCATATCCTTCTCATCTTTTTCCATACTGAGTGCTGGCCTCTATGTTTGTTGTCTTGTTGGTCTTGAATTGATATTCTGAATCGGGAGGGAAGCGTAAAGCTATGTGGGGGGGAATATCTGGACCCATTCATTTCTTATCTATTGACATCACACCACAGCGCCAGCTACTGTACTTACGGGGGTACAGTACTCTACCTACTCTAGAAGCCATACAGGATATAGGTAGCCATCTACAATATCCGTAACAATATCCAATAACCATAATAACCAATAAAAGGGTGGAAGCAAATTCAAAACACTTGGAAGCTGTATAGAGTACAATAGTTATGGGTAGGCAGTGTAGCTATATGTTGTATAGTCTGCCGAGAAAGACACTAATACTGTCTGGGTTGTAGGTAGAGAGTACCAGTGCTTCTGTACTGTACCGGTACCGTATTCATTAATATCACGCACAAGGCTTTCCCGTCTCCACACGCACGATGCCAATCAATGCCCTTCACAGAAAAAACAGACGAGGATTGGTATATACCTACCTACCGTATGTATCAGTTGCGCGGGCAGTCACTCAGCCGCACATTATGCGGGGGTAAAGGCGGGCCTTTGATCCAGTTCTGATATACTTCCACCTCCACAACTTGTCATCATCACCAGTGTTGGCACAAAGTCCAGTGTGGTTTGCATAGCCTAAGAGCAACTAGAAAAGTTTAAAGTTTACCCTGGCAGCAAGAGAGGGTATGGAGACTCCCGGGAAAGGACCCCCAGGAGGGCAGCTTCAGGGCCCACAGGTAGCAAATAGTTCTTCCCATGATATAGCTCTCTGAACTAACTTACCATCCTGTGCAAAGCCCTCCAAAGGGCGCTTCACCGTCCACGTCCACAACCCTTCCACCAACAAAACACTCACCCTCGTCATTCCCCACCCATGGGCCGCTACTATGCTTTCCCTCCGCCAATCTGCCATGACTCGTGTGGGCCGGATGGAGTTTATCTTGCCGAGTGGCAGCGCCCAACCTGTGGCGCGCCTTGGGGGGGTGGACGGGGGGTTGCTCTCCGACGATGACCTGCTTGAAGATATCATCCTGAATCCCGACGTAGAGGCAGTTTGGCTGGTGTTTCCAGAGGCCGAGATTGAAGAATCTGGCGTTGGTAAGGTTAGGCGTCTACGGTCGGCAAGTCAGAGTGGTTCCAGCAGAGACATAATGGCCAGTAAGAAGCGGCGGCAGGCTGAGACGGATGCTGCTACGCCTCCGCCTCCACTCCCACCTCTTGTACTCCGCATCGTCACCCCAGAGCTGGCAAAGCTCAAAAACAGAATCGAGGATATCCCCACACTACCATCACGGTTTGGGGTTGGGTGGGAAACAACGCTATTGGAAGTCAAGAGGGTTATTGCTGAGTATGCTTTTGATTTGGGCGAAAGTTTTGGAAGTCATGAACATGAGCACTACCACGAGGTGTGCAATTGCGTTTTGGCGCGGAAGGTGGCCCGTGGGGGGGCGACGGAGCACGTGCATTTTCTTGCACCAGGGCAGCATAACGATCTACTGTGCAAGCTGTGTACAAGGGAGCTGGGCGGGCCATGCATACACTGTGTTGAAATTGAGGGTAGAGGCTCTGTACAGTGCGGATACGTCCGCAATGTAAGCTGCCAGCACATGTTTCATCAGCATTGTGGAGAAAGGGCGGAGAAGGCAGACAAGTGTCCCGTTCCTCGTCAGTATTGGCATTTTTTTCTACCTCGTCACTTGGGAGGGGCTAGAAAGTATGAGGAGAAGAGCCTTGCTAATTATACGGTACACAGATCCGTCCAACGCACCAATGCGCGAATACATTCCTGTCGATAGCACCCAGCGGTTCCTGGTGGTGGTTTGGGGCCGGAGTAAGATTGAGAAGGTGCCGCTGCCCACAGTTGGCGTGTCTTCGGATGGTACATCGGTGCCCCCCACCATCAATGGGTTGTCATTAACCGACCTTCGAGCAATGCTCAGGGCGGTATTGGGCGCGCAGTGTCGTCTAACTGACAAGGTAGCCAATGTATTTGGGGCCAAAATTACGTCACCTCCAGGTGGTTTGGAGTTCAGACAGCTGCTGTTTGAATATTCCTGCGTGATCTCCATATGCTCAAAACCCAAGCACCCCCTTGCGCAGATCGAGCTATGGGATACCAAGATGCCACAACCAGATGGTGTTGGTAGTATTGGGAGTAATCCCTGGAGCAGCACTGGCGTGTATGATATCGACATACACACTGCTGACGCACCTATTGTTTGTGCCGACCCACAGATGCAACTGGGGGCACTTCAACTCGATGAGTGTATGGTGGGGGATGTAGTGAACCTTTTTGTTACGGTTCGGCGGCAAACAGGGGACCGTAACCTTGAAGATGGTAGTGATGATAATAGCGAAGGCAGTGGTATGGATGCGGTGTTCACCAACAGGAATTGCTGGGTGAGCATGATTTCAAAGCTTGCATAATCATAAGGACTCGACTATCACATGCAGTGCGCTGACATCAGTGAATGGTCCACAGAGTCTCCACTCCACCCAGACTGAGCGCGGCATGGCGACATTCCTATCCTCCACGCGTGTATTTGCCTCACGAATTGCAAAAGCAGATGCGCCGACCCAAAATGCAGTCCTTGCGCTCTTCATGCGTTTGACTCACTTCCCCCCAATCCTCCGCTCCCTACATGCCCTGATGAATGGGAAAAGCCTGGCGCCAGCAGAAGCCGCCGTACTGGTACAATGCATTTATGAGCTTACTAAAGAGTTGATAGCCCCTGCACGGCAGCTCATTGAGAACAAGCTGGATCGCATCCTCGAGGCCTCACGCCTGTTTTACCACCTCGTATTGGACGTAGCTAGCGGGCTCAAAGTGCAAAATGCGGCCACCACAGAGTATCTCGATGCTATGAAGTTTATTAGCCTTGCAGACGCCGAGACGTTTCTGCCCCTTGCAGACCCAATCACCACAAATATAGGCATTATCGAGGCCGCACACTTCCAAGCATTGACCCAGGGGATGCTGAAGGGCCTCGCTACCGTACCTGTTATCCAAACAATCCCAAATGCTGAGGAATTGAAAGTGCTCAAGCTTGTCCGGCGTACAGCGGGGACTATGGTGGGGATTACGATATTTGAGAGCGATATACTCTACCTGGGCTTGCAGCAGGCCGGCCACGGGCTAAGAAGCCCTGTGGTTGATGCAATCCACCATCCGGCAACGGCCCTGGAGGCAGCATCAACATTCCCGCGGGCAATGAACTACAATTTCAAAGAACTATGTCAACAGTCAGCCAGCGGGGCATTTGCGGTTGTGCCACCGATGAAATTACGGTCGAGTGTGCAGGCACCCGCGCTGTCGTTAGATGGGCAGGGACTGATGGCTGTATATGTCGGCCGACCACCGTGTGCGCCACCAGATAAAGAGTACGATACATCCCTTGTTAATTTTGAGTAGGAGCTAACCACGATGCTTGACACAGCATTACAATTTTCCGCCCAACCCGCGGCGGAGCAGTGGATGTCGACGTATCTGTAGTCACCCAGCTGCTGGAGCCAATCCTCCAACAACGGAAGGCGGACGGCAGTATATCTTTGGACTCTCTCGGTGAGGCAGAGGGGAAAAAACTCACCTCTCCCAGCGAGATAATCATGTTGTGCGTGGACTGCAGCTCCAGCATGAATAGACCTGCTGGGTTTGAGGGCCTGAACGGCGATGAGGAAGAGGAGGAGGAGAGCTCAGAGGAGAGTAGTGAGGACGATGACAGCGAGCTCGACGATGCGGAGGGTGATGTGAATGACCCTGGAACGTACGGGGAGGCCCAGGACATCCTTACAGCTCATGAATGCTTCCCCAGCATCCTCGCTACCATCCGTGGGAAAATGTTTAACTGGGCCAAGGTTGCCACTGCCGAGCAAGCCCTTGCCTCGATCATTGCAATCTACAAAGCGGAACTCACTGAGCAGAAGTCCGTTAGACGTAAGCGCGAGATGCACTTGACTACCAACTTCTTGCGCACTACAACATATCTCCAGGGAAATGTCATAGTGCAGCGGATCGATAAACTTAGGAGGTACGTGAGGTGTTTGTCCAAGACCCCCTCCGCACATTTGGTCCAGTTTTTGCTTGAGAGGGCGTCCAGGCCAGCGGGGAACTTGAGTGTGGATTCCAATGAGCAAGAGGTGCATATGCCGACAACAGCCACCTCTAACCAAAGCACGAGGACTTTGCAACTACCTCCAGTATGTCGTTCCAGTCCCCAAAGTAGCTGTGACAGAGAAAACTGAGATGCATTCCAGGAATTTCAATGCCCAATATCATACGAACTGTTCAATAGTAAGAATTGCTACCATTAAGTGCTCCGCTCGCACTGCTGACTAGTGATAACTCACAGTTCCAGTAGTTGCCGAAGACGGCTTCACATACGACAAGGCTCATATTGAAAGGTGGTTTCAGACAACCCAGAGTTCACCTATGACAGGACTCGCCATGGGGACTGTCTTACTTCCTAATCGCAACCTTGCGACACAGATCCGGGAGTGGCGTGAGGGATTGGATATAATAAAAGCTGAAACACAGGAGTTCCAAGCTACTCGGTGGGGCCGTTTCCGAGCACTTGCCCCACAGCTTGTCAAGATCAAGATCCTGTTTGAGACGAGTCAGTGGGAATTCAGTCTCCCAAGACGAATTCGGAAAGACTCTCTCATGACTCTCGGTTTCCGCTGTCTAAGAGGAGAGACCTCCGCGTTCACGCTAATGCACAATGGTGAGCTAGTGGAGGGTGAGTGGACGCCCTCGGTCAATACCTATACCATATCGCTTAAAGCTGGCATGGCTATTGTGATATGTAAGAGTCTTCGTACGGCCTCAGCTGCACAAACCCCCACCATGGCCCTTACGAAACCGGCTGCAAAACAGCGTGAGCGAGTCCTAGTCAAGGTATACAACAGAAACACAACGGATAGAGACAACTCTCCAGCTTTCACATTCTGGATATTGAGAAACACTCAGAGCACAATTGCGTCGGTACTCTTCCGGTATTGGACTTTGACTACTGGAAGACAGACGGGAGCCGCAGCCGCTCCACCTCATGCCTTCAAGGTATGGGCACGCAATACTTATGGTGGAGACGGAACGTATTTTGGTCACCCACAGGACTCATGGGAGCCTTTGGCAAACCTGCTCTCTCACTATACAACAGATGGGAGTACGGCAGAAAAGGATCCATTGTATGAGAAGGACGGTGTAGATGAGGTTACGCTCTCAAGAGGTAATCAGAATATAGAGGCGAAGGAAGCTAAAGTGTTGAAATTGCTGCTTCACAGGGAAGGCGCAAGAAAGGGCTCGAAACGGAAGTCGAAACATACTGACCGGATACTTACACGTGTAGGGTTTCTCCGGTGCGTGTGTCTTGTTATGTTCACAGTTGCTGACATGATATCCCATGAGGTAGATGGATGTTGTCAAACAAGTCTTTGATAACTACATTAATAGGACGCTGGCATACGACTTTGCAAACCACATTGGTGAGTTTACCCAGTGGCAATTATTCCCTCGCTCTATGATCTAAGCATAAAGGCTATTCCAGGCTTGATTACATTTGCGACCAGACCCTCAATCAAACAGCCAATTAGTGGCGCTGTGGAGGACCTTCGCAATGCTCTGAGAGCAGTTGAATGTGGAGGGGACACTGCCATGTGGGACGCATTGAACCTGGCCTCTGAGTGCATCCAGACCTACAGCGCGCAGTTTCCCGAGGCAAAGAAGAGAATTGTATGCCTGTCGGATGGGGTAGACACTAACTCCACCGCGCAGAGCTGGCTGCTTTGCAAGCGTTTTCAGGTAATTATCATACTTCACGAGGCAGTTGCCCTGGTTAATGGCTGGCTGGTCACCAAACTGGGCTGACCAACATGTGGATGAGCAGGACACCAGTATCGTCGTTGACTCAATCAGTATTGGAGATGAGAACAACCCAAATTTACGCGCGCTATCCTACGGGTAAGTACTTAATCTGGCATCCAATTCTGTACCGTGGACGACCTGACCAGATGGATACAAAACTAGCACCTCTGGCTACAAGTTCCTTCCGCAGGACCTGGAAAGCGCAGTAGCAATCTGCGAACTCGAGACTGTATTGAGCCAAGGGGAGCGCCCGGAACAACCGCGGTTGCCACCTCCTTTAAGCAGAGTGCAAGCTCCAGTGACGTTAGTACCCCCGCCAACTCTAGAATAAATCGAATCACCGAGAGCTAATAATTGACATCAAACCTTAGAGAGTTCCGGCGTTATGCAAATATCGCAGTAAGCCTCACATCGTCAATAGCTTATACCCTTCCATCCATCCCTAGTTGGAGGTACATGTTAATATAAGGGATTGACATGCAGACCGCCGATATTGTCAATGAGGATACATATCCGGCCCGCAAGCAACACCCTAATCTTCAAGGGGAGTTTATTGCAATATCCGCTATGCTTAGGAAAACCGTGTCAGTAGGAAACCACAATGCATTGCCTATGAGGTTGGGGGAGGGTAGATTGATGCAAGAGGTAAGTGTGTCGCCCTCTCGCCCGCTTTTTGCTACCAAGGGATAGTACTGACGCACTGAATGGCTTGTTATCTATGGGTAGATGAGGATGGTTGCCAGCAATAATCAGCCATACTACGATGTATATGTCTCTGAGAGTAACATGCGTTTTTGGAAAGTGGTAATGGAGGCGGTATGCTACCCCGGTGTGGTCCCAATGTATTTTTGAGCAGCGAATACAGTGCTTACTTGTATGTGTCTTTTGTTCTCTAGCCCGCAGACAGCGCATATGCAGGAGGAACGTATTTGCTCTATTTAGACATGGACGGCCTCTATCCGCGGACTGCACCCAAAGCCCGCTTCGTCACACCGATTCTCCACCCAAATATCAATAAGCATGGAAGGATATGTCATAGCATCCTCGACCGCGACTGGACGTCCGATATGACGCTAGGGACACTGTTGAATGTAGTATGGTCGCTGCTGTTGGTGCCGAATAAGGACGATTTTGCGTAAGTAAAAGTGGACTTGGAGGACATGGGGTTGGTAGACGAATACTAATGTGTAAGTGGGATACCTAGGAACGTGGTGGTGAGCTTGAATTTCTTGTGGGATGAGGTGGGGTATCAGGAGAAGGTCAGATCGCATGTGAAGAAGCATGCAACGAAGGCCAGGGAGCAATGGCGCCGCGAGATTCTATTGGAGGGAATCTCATTCGAGGAATTTCTCGCAATGTAGTGTAGGGAGCAATGCAGGTCAAGCAGGATATCAAGCAGGACAGAAGTCATAGGAATCAATTTAGCCATGGTTTATACTATGTGGGTGCATTAGTTTATTATATATTATTCCAATAGTGGATGACAAGCCCATTTTCAGCTTGCACTTGCCTTGACTTGGTGCCCTTAGTATAGTCATGTTCGATGCATAGACGCAGCTAAGGCATACCCGCCATTCTGTGCTCCGTAGGGGATGTTTCATATGATGTTGGGATCAAAACGACACATGGGAATAAATTAAATTGAGATGGAGACATGACAGTGCCGTAAAAAGGCGTGGAATATTTTCAAATAATGCTCCAAAGGAGGAAGATTGTGCCGCCAGGTGGTGGTGTTTGGTGTACTTGTCAGGCGGTCTAGTCCTAACAGGGTAGTCACTTCCTAATCTAGTGTCGTCGTCAAATTCCTGTTTTAAGTACTAGATGTCGCCACCCTTAGTCTAGATCTGGCGGGTCCTGGCCCGACCACTACCTATGTGTCCTCTCTACGAGGGGTTGTGCAACCAGACTAACCACTAGGTGTCCTCTCTACGAGGGGCTGTGTAACCAGACTAGGTACAAGTGTCCCAAAAACAGGGTAATTAACCAGAGATACTCTACTATGAGAGCATACATCATAATGAAGATTGAGGAAAAAGGGAATTGAGATGAAACCACCTTAAGCCAGCCTACACACCTCGCTCACAGCAAGCATCTTCCCAACTATAATGAACATCCCCATCGCAGGGATAGACAATAAGAAGACACATATGTAGCTAAGATGTAGTTTCCTCACGGGGTCATCCTTCAAGTCAGTGTGTATAGTGAGCACTTGTACAAGACATCCAAGAGTCCCACCAGAGCCGAGCCACATGATGATCCATGATCTCTGAAGTTCACTACTCTCGCCCTTCTCCCAATGCGCTAAAATTGACATGGCGAGGTAGGGGGCTGCTAGTACGCTTAGATAAAGAAGTGATTTGAATACTACCATTGCCGTTTTGTGAGGAGGTTTCTTGTTTCCTGTTAGTAAACTAGCTGTCTTCTGATAATAGGTTTGTTACTTACTGGTCCTTGTGCACATTCGGTGTTGGGGTGGGGTCGGAAAGGGTGAAGCCACAACTTTTTTCCATTAGCGGTCTTCTAATAAGATGTATGCAGGCCGAAGCTCACTGTTCGGAGTCCCTTGACTACGCTGGTGGCCTCACCACTCTTTGGGAGGTGGTCACCGGGAGTGCCACCTGCTCTTCCAATTGCACTACCTAACTTCTCCTCTCGCTCTGCTGCAGGTTTGACAAATGTGCCATCTTGTGGGTCTGTTACAGATGGACCATATTCGTTGACCACTAGGTACATCGTGGAGTACTGGGGCTCAAATAAGGATGCAAGGAGGTTGACCAGTGACATGCAAATATATGGAATGACCGTGAAAGAGTACGCTGCGAAGCCCCATCGCTTGACCTGTTGTCCCGCAGTTGCATATAGCTCAAATGAGGCGTATAATATTTGAAGGACGGCTGCAACAGCCTTGGGGATATTGTAGTTGGAGCTCAGCTTAATCTTGTTCGATAAATCCGGGATGATTGGATGCACCTTGAAGGTGGGCGGTACAGCAACGAGACGGAGATCTTCTGTTGTTTTCCCATAGCCGAGGTTTCCTGTTTTGCGTTGTCTCCACGGCCACGGAAGGATACTGGGGGTGGGGACAGGGTGTTGGCCATGGACGTTTACCAATGCCGGCGAGATATTAGCCCTATATCCTTCATCAATGAGCAGTCCCGGTTCACATTTCATGCATTTTCACTAAGCACCGTGTCTCACATGTGACAAGTGCCCTCTGGGGGCTTTCGTGCCCACACCATACAAAGCGCCCCGGCCGTGTGGGCAATGTCCAGCTCGGACGCACCCCGCTTGCGCCCAGCCCCCCGCTCGAATTTGTCGAGAGCAGTTAGGATACCCCAGAAGGGGACAAATATAGCCGCGAGAATGGTAAATATTGACCCAATAGGGCGGGTGCCTGGTGGGGTAATGACTGTTACCGCATGCAGGCAGTAATTGAAGAGGAAAAACCTTGCAATATCTGTCCATGCGGAAGGCCGGCAAATCAACTGCCCTGCGTCGGCATAGATGACTTTTGGCGCAGTCATGGGAAGCGGGAAAGAGTATATAGAAACAGGGAGATGGATTGCGGTGTCTACTAAAGACAACATGTACACGACTATATACGACTAGGTACAGCTTGGTGTATGTATGTAGCTGTGCTGTGCGTGGTAATTAATCACTACAAAAATGACCAATGAGAAGGCCCTTATCTTTATATTCCCAAGTAAGTATTAACAATATTTATTTTGTTCCATCTATTTCATTTAACTCTTAAATTACTGGATCTGTAGATCTACTTACAGCTACCTTTTATTTTATATTTTATTTTATTTTCTTATACTATATAGTTTATATTCACTTTAATTTTTTTTTTACCTCTTACTAATCTCGTGCCCACCTACCGTACCTCTACCAATCCTAATTCATGCTCCCTCCAATCAGATTTTCTCTATTTCCTGATATCCTTTTAATTTTTCACAGGTACTGTAGCTCTATTATCGTTCTCTGGTTCAGATCTGCGGTACCTACGCTATGCTTTGCAGAGCCAAGCTCTTGGCTACACGTGACCTGGCACGCTTGTGTCAATCCTAGTCTGGTTGCCCTCTCGCTCACGGTCATCAACCTGCAAACTTTATCTTACATTGAACCCGTCCCAACATCAACCCCTGCCGACTGGCCTCGCTGGGGCCTCATACTCTACCTACATACCTACCTGCAACAATCCGCGACTATAAACATATCTAGCAGTGTTGACATACAACATCTTTTTCATTGGGTCGACCATTCTCCCCCACCGAGTGAACCAAAGATGCTTTTTCCCGCGCCATGTGTATGTAGCTTTTCCGAGTGCCCCCATTTCGCATTCCGCGCGGGCCTATCGCGGTGCCAGCTCTTACCCTAGATACATAGACCGTGACTGTTTCTTTTACCTCATTTTGCATGGTTTTGAGGCAGTGTCTGAGGGTAGCGGCAGTTGAACAACCCCTGCCCAGCGTTACCTGTCATAATCCATGTCCACTCTAGTCTGGTTGGAGTCCCACTCTTGTTCTTCACGCCAATGATTTGTGTCACATTCATTGGTTGTCATCAAAAAGGTACAAGATACATCCCGTCACCCAATCCGTCTCTGACGCTGTGTTCCCAATTGTGACGTTCAGACCAACCTGTCTGTTTTACCTACTGACAATCCCCTGTTCCTTTCCACACCGAGCTGTCTCACTCTGTCCTGCTGCAATCTCCACCAGTGTCCCTTGGACCCCCACTCCCATCATTCACTTCTACGCCGATGCACAGAGTTCTCCCAGCTTCTCCAAAGACACATTTCCCCCCGAGAACACTATGCCCAAATTAACCTCTCCCTCCTCTTTCCACAGTTGTCTCACCCTAGCTCTGAAGGATCTGTTGAAAAGCACCACCGCCAGCGGGACCACTCCACTAGGCTCCACCACCACTTTCATCCTTTCCAATACCAGCCTTAGAGCCGCCAGAATTTCTTCCTCACTAACGCTATACACGCCATCAACCTTCTCATGGTCGCTAATCACTCTCCAGTTCCACTCTCCCACTGGAGTCCGTAGGCCATCTGCAACAGTGAGCGTCTTGACCTCCGTTATGCGCTTCCCAGCAGCTAATCCCCTCTCACAATCGTTCGCCCCATCTTTCTGCGGTTCAGCACCAAAGACCTTCACCCCAGTCCCTGCGCAGGCAACAGCCGTACCAGCAAGCAAACCTCCCCCACCACACGAAGTGATAATGGCCTGCAGACCTACGCTACTCTCGCCCAGCATCGCCCCCACCTGGTCCATGAACTCCACTGCGGCCGTCCCCTGCCCTATAATAATATCCGGATGATCATATGGTGGGATCAAGACGGCTCCATTCTCCTTCTGCACCTCCGCAACCACCGCCTCCCTCTCTCGAGCCGTACTTCCTGAAAACACTACTCTCGCACCATACCCTTGCGTCCCTGCAATCTTGTTCTTCATGCTTATCGTAGGCATGACTACTGTACATGGGATACCTGCCTCCCGCGCAGCAAGGGCTAATGCTTGCGCATGGTTCCCACTAGAGTGTGTTACCACGCCTACACGACGGACCTCCTCGGCAGCAGGGGTGTCCAGAAGGCGGCATACAGCGTGAGTAGCACCCCGGATTTTAAAGGCCCCAATTTTCTGGAGGTTCTCGCACTTGAAGTAGAGATGGATAGGGAATTCACCAACCTCTGCTGGCTGCGTTGGGGTATCGGAGAGTGGTGCCGAGGCGAGGCGGTTAATCGTTTGGCAGGTCAAGACAGGGGTTCGGTGGATCGCAGGGGAGATGAGCTCGTGAGCTCGTAGAACGGAGTCCCGCGTGAGGGGGAGTATGGTAGGGTAAATCTTGAGATCCGCCATCCTCACCGGAGTATAGATATTGCTTTTCTAGCTGCGCCTAGGAAGATATGGCGTAGGTGGCTTCTGACAAGACAAAACCCGGAGATCGTTGTCTTTGTTGGTTTTTGCAGTGGTAGTGCTGTTGCATGGGCTTGAGCGGGGATGTGCTCTCATACCATGATCTATTTTTGTCCTATGTACCTGTGAAGCACCCAGCAAGTAACCAGAGCGGTGGATCCTCCGTGATAATGAAGTTCCCCTCAACTAGCTTCGATTTTTATAGCATAGGACTAGAATCCAACAGAGCAGCTGGCGCAAAGACTAAGCAGGTGCCCGGGCGCACTGTGAGCGACTCAGGTGGCTCTCTGGTGCTTTCCTACCTTCTCCGTATATCAAGTGAAACCCACTATTCTGGAGCAAATGGGCTCGGAGTTTTTGTCCAGATTTGTCCGCACTGCGCATTCAGCTGATGTGGGTAATGTACTGTACATGGATGGAGTCACCGATTGTACGCTAATCCATCCTTGTATGTGAGATATTTTTCCAAAGATATCCAAGGAAAAGAAACATACAAAACAAATCAAGAAACATGTCGAAAGCAGCCTTTTTGTTCATCTGAAACTTAATGCCGGTCACTTCCTAACATTACCACACGCTACAAGTCCCAAACACCCCCCAGCACCCAATCAGATTGCTACCATTTAGTTGTTCTCGGGCCTGAGGGATCGGACAGCCTTCCCAGCCCTCCAGATCTCCAAGTTCCTGATCTGCTCCAACTCCGCCTCGTACTTCTCCCTGTAGTCTGGTTGGGAGTTGTACTCCAATGCCCTCTTGGTCTCGGTCCCGTCCTTGACAGAGTTGTACAAATCATTAAACACAGGCTTCAAGACGGCCTTGAACTTGTGACCCCAGTCGATGCCACCACGACGAGCAGTGGTGGAGCAAGCGGCAAACATCCAATCCATACCGTTAGCGCCAATGAGGGGGTAGAGGGATTGGGTTGCTTCCTCAACGGTCTCGTTGAAAGCCTCAGAGGGGCTGTGACCCCTCTCACGGAGAACCTCGTACTGGGCGAGGAACATACCGTGGATACCACCCATCAAGCAACCACGCTCACCGTAGAGATCGGAGTAGACCTCCTTCTCGAAAGTGGTTTCGTAAAGATAGCCACTTCCTACAAATAAACTATTAGCATTGGATAAGGATTAAAAGAATACGGCCTGTATACCGATAGCGACACCAAGGGCAATGGCCTTCTCCTTAGCTCCGCCGGTAACGTCTTGCCAGACAGCGAAGGAGCCGTTGATACCCTTGCCAGCCTTGAAGAGAGACCTGACAGTCCTTCCGGAGCCCTTAGGAGCACAAAGAATGACATCAATGTCCTTTGGAATGTCGACCTTGGTCAAATCCTTGAAGACAGGAGAGAAGCCGTGAGAGAAGTAGAGCGTCTAGTTACTCCCTATTAGCCATATGGATATCTTAGCTACAGGACTACATAGTCTACCTTGCCCTTGAGCTGGGGCTTGATGGCAGGCCAGGTTTCAGATTGGGCAGCATCAGACAACAAGTTCATGACGATTGTACTCTTGCCGATAGCCTCATCGATATCGAAGAGGTTCTTGCCTGGGACCCACCCGTCCTCAATAGCCTCTTTCCAGGAAGCACCGTTCTTTCGGACACCAATGATAACGTTCAAGCCGTTATCACGGAGGTTAAGGCCCTGTCCATGTCCTATAATTGACTGTCTTGAGCCATGCTTTTTCCTCAATTGTGTATGTTTGCAGAGCTGATAACTTACCCTGGGAACCGTATCCAATCAAAGCCAAGGTATCGTTCTTAAAGTAATCCTGTAGGTACCCAAATCAGGTCAGAATCAGCGCTACCCGCTCAGCTGAGCTTCTTTCTATCCACCCAGATGCAATTGCATCGCCAAACAACAATTGGGCTCTCATTACTCACGAGAAGCTTCTCCCTGGGCCAGTCAGAGCGCTCTACACAATAAGTAAGTCAATCGGCCCCAAATAGGTATCTACTTCAGAAGTACATGTGCTTACCGTAAACAGTTTCAGGAACCCCCGCAAAGTCAATGGTCTTCATGCCCCTTGCCTGAATAGCAGCATACTTTGGCACAGTCACGACAGCCCTCTTTGGGGCAGGGACGGCAGAGACGAAGGTCCTCCGAGCAACAGCCCTGGGGGCAGCACCCACAGCTAGGCGGGTGAGAGGCCCCAGGACCCTTGTGAGTGTACGAGGAGCAGATGCCATGGGTATAAACGATGGGTGTGGGGAGGAAGAAACAAGAAAGGATGGAATTGGAACTCTGTTATTTACACTAAACCGTAGTGTTTTGGGAATTGGAATATGGGGTGTTTCGAATTTGAGCTGGCAATTTGGACTATTTGTACTCCGTGTAAAAAAACTATTTAGGCTCAGCGAAAAAAAAAATGACTCGCCAAAAAAAAGTATGGGCTAAAGACGCCAGTGCCCAGAACATAGGTTATGCAGGTTATGCAGTTAAGGCAGCGTATCAGCTATGCGTACAATGAAGGAACGCCTCAACGCAGCACAGGTTGCGAGAGGTGAATTTAGGTGGTTGGATTGTATTGTGTGCGTCTCTTTTATCTAGCAGGTATTCTGAGCGGTGTAAAGACAGTAGACAGAATAACATTATAAACATTACCAAATGATTGGTAGCTTCCGAATTTTACCCCAGGAAGGCTGCTCATGTAACGAGCAAAAGTTCAACAGAACGGATAGGCTTAAGGGTATATTTCGAGTTGGAGGCAGGTTTGCATATGTAGTATTGAGCAGCGCACATATTGGTAGAAAAGCAAACGACTTGCAAGAATTCCATCATCCTAAAACAAAAAAATAGATTAAAGGGCTCAATAACACCTTCTTCAAGCAGGCAATAGGCTTGCGAGAGGTAGGATGTTCGAGTGGAGTGTAATTAAGTTGTATGTTGCTATCGAGCTCAAGCTGGGCATCCATTGGCATTGCGATATTGTAGGCTCAACCCCAAATATTGTTTGTACTTGATTTCCAACTCTCACGGTATATCAACAGTTTGAAGCCGCTCTTGAAGGACTTGAGACTCTGACTGACGTTGAGCCGTCTCTTATGCACTGGATTCTTTGTGTGACCAAGAAAAATCCGGGAGCCGGCTGACAGGGGTACGTCACCTTACCTATTACATACAGTATCGTACCGTATGTTTAGGTAGTCTGGCAATCAGTGATCACGTTTTGTCCTATATAGCGGGGTTATAGGTTATGAGTCCGCTGCGCATGGAGTACAATTGAGAGAGCGCTGGGACAAAAGGAAGGGTATGAAATGGCTACTTATAGTGATATGTGCCTCAGCCGCCGCAGTTTGATGTTTAGTTTATTCGCCCTGAAGAGTATACAGGAGCATTAATATATTGTTGATTTGATCCTTGTGTGCGGTTTGGGGGGACCCGTGACTCTAGCCTGATCTTGGCATTGGCGGCGATTTAATCGGAAGAGGGGAAGTGTTATCTAGGCAAACCTGGCAGTGATCACTAGTGGTTATACTCTCCAACATCGGATATCAGACAGTGCTGCACTTCACGATATTGTAGAAAGCTTCGGGCTAAAAAAAAACAGCATATTGGTCGGATATCTCAAATCTGAATCAGCCAAAAATTTGCTCTGCAGCACCGACTTACCATGCTGTTCGTGGTGAAGGCACAGTATTACATATCCAGAACGAAGCCTTATTCTACAAGCATAACTCTATTAGTTTATGCTTCAATTTAATGTTCTAAATATGTTGTGGTTGTTGAGATAGAAAACTTCACCTGACTTTAAAAACTTCGCCTGACCAATTCGGGTCAGGGCACGTGCCTTACCAATCCATGGATAACGTAACTTACTTTGCATCATGAGGGGTACCAACCAACTACTTAATCGCCAACGAAATACCGCCCTCCTGCCTGCCTCCCCTAATGCCCCCCGAACAAAAGCACCTAGTTATAACAACATAACATGGTCACGCTGGCCGACATACCTGGCTTTCAGTTGGCGACAGTTTGTGGCACAGCCGGGGAAGGTGAAAAAGAATATCTCATGGGAGGCATCTACCTACTTGCTTAACGGATAGATGGGGTGTAGGAAGCAACATTTGTTGGAGCATCATCACCGTGGGGCTATCACACAAGGTTATAACAGGTTTAATATGTTTCTGACTAGCTAAGGCGGGACGGTTCACAAAAGATTTTATATGCAGAAGAAACGGGCGGGGCAACTATGCACTCTCTTCCTGCGCTGTCTCGTTCGTTCACCATTCCGTCCCTCATGCTCCCAGGCGACGCCATGGGGCATTTCACACTGCTCAGTCTCTGAACTCTCACTCAGGATTTCGTAGGGATGGTGTAGCACGGGGAGTTTGAGTGACTGCACTCCCTGGCCTCCAGTTTCCGTAGACATGAATTGTTGCGATTGGGGACAGGCTGAATACTGGAGAAATCGGAGAGCGAGCTGCTCTGCATGGAGTTGGCGTTGGTACACTGATAATTCTGGATTTTCGCAGTCTGTCCACTGCATGCGGCCATAGATGGGATTCGGGTCTTGGGTCATGTCAATAATGCAGAATTGTTGCTGAGGTGTTCTCCCTTCTGATGCCGGAGGAATGAATAAATCCAGGGAGGTGCTATCGACGCCTAATTCGAGAATTTGCAATTGAACTGGAGCCTCCTCTAGGGAAACGCCCCGAGAAATTCCCTGCTCGATGCGGATTTGACGTTGTCTTTCTCTCCGATACGCCTCGAGTGAGTGGGGAGGGACTTTGAACAGGTAGTCGGAAGTGGTAGGCACTGGGAGAGGGTACTCTGGCTCAGGCGTACGCGGAGAGGGAAAATCCTGCACAAAGCTTAGTGTGATGGAAGAGAGACAAGAATACTAGCGCCAACCTCTGAATATTTTTGAGAATCGTCCACCATGACTACAAGCGGTTATACGAGAGACTCGAGAGCAAATGGGAGGAATATTGCTGGCGGTATGCACAGGCATTGTGGCCATATCCGGAACGGGGCTCGACTCACCTTTTAACATCGAGCTAGTACTGTGGAAAGGGCGTTAGCTGGGAAAAAAGACATTTCCAGACCTCAACTATCGCATGGAATGTTCCTGTGGGACGACGAACGGATTCCCTTGATACACTTCATAAAAGGCAAAGCCCCCGGGCTTCATCCCCCATGGCATAGACCCCGGGCTTCGTCCACCACGACATAGACCCCCGAATATAGCACTATACCTGCAGAGTAACAATCTACCTGGTCAGAGTACCCTGCTTGGTAATGCCGTTCGGGTCTCTCCAGGGTTGGTTCCCTTTCATCTGCCCCTGGTCCAAGGACATTGGATTCTGCCTAAACACCCTTGTATGGTGTACATTATTCGTGACTCCTAGCTCACTCTTTTCACTTCTGCTCCGCTGGTAGAGTGAAGCATTCATATTCCCACCCCCAGTTTAGTTGTAAAGCAAGACATTGAGGACCCCTAGACAGGTTGTACCGAGGACCTGGATTCTAGCTGACACAACACCTCGCCAACCCCGAGACTACCGAACCGCCAACCAGATCTTTGGGTGTCTGAGACGGGCTTGCCCCGATACGGTTTGGCAACCCGTCCCAACAGCTCGGTGAGTCTCGGTGAGATGGTGCAATTTAAACATGAATGAATTTTGTTGTTTGTTCCCACTGTGGCCTTGGATCGGTTTCACCACTTGCTATGAGTTATACTTGTGGGCGGAGGCAATGTAGAGGAAGTGAAGGCAGCTAGAGAGGGATTGGGGACTGCAAAACATCATTCTGAGGGGAGACGGAGACTAGTTCAGTTGCTGCAGGCGGGCAGCTGCAGTAGGGGGCACCGACGTGGGGTGTACACATGGGATGAGAGATGCTTGAGGCTTCTTGCCTGAGAATGCAATCGTTATGGACGTCCATACTGAACCTTGGTAACATGGATCCAGGATCGTGAGAATATAATTGCCATACCGAACTAAACTACGAAGGGTATTCTTTCCTTCTTCAATCTCGCCGGTAGCTTGAGCCTTGGGAATTGTCTGTTGAGCGTCTCACAATTCCAAGCGTTTATACTACCACTTATTTTGATTGATTTGCGTTTACTCTACAGAACTCTGCTCACAATACACTCTTTGAACCATCAACCTGATTTGGTCATGTTACTTACCCAGTCAGTTGGGTCCGCCTGGACATTGTCTCAGATACACTCTAGATTGAGGTCTCAAAACAGAGACCCCTACCAATCCCATACCTATGTGTAGGCAAGCCACCAATCATGTCTTTGAAAGGGAGGGTGGGCGGGTTATCACAAAATCCAATCACATGTAGAGCACTTTCCCTAACGATAATTTAGTCCGATGCACCTACCTAGCCTCGTAATCCAGGTGACAATGCTCCTCCAAATTGCAACCCGGTGAAGGGAGAGATGCCTGTTGGGGGAACGAAACATATTCAGACAGGACATGCGGAATAGAGTACTTGGGGGTAGCCTTTAATGATACTTGGCATGACAAGGGAGCTCTCGCCTTCTTTTCTACTTTTTCTTTTCATACTGTTTTGCCGCTTCTTGCAGAAATATTTACACCTATATAGATATTTGACCAGAAGCAAGAGCTTATAGTATTTCAATTCCTAGCAACCTGTGGTTATGAAATCGTGTTGTAAAGTAGAAATCAACAGAAGTTCTTATGACTTTGTCCCTACATATTTCGCCTGCAAATATACCCCTGCTCCTTGGTTCTATCAGTCAAGCGCATGGTACAGGGTCAATCACACCTCTTGGACTTGGACCGAGCGCCGCGAGGAGTCTACATGGTACATCTACTTCGTACCCTTTAGTTACCCTGCAAGTTTACAGTAGGTACCGGGAGGTAGGTCCCCATGTCGCCTGATGCCTAGGCACACTTGGCAACTTTAAAACATTAGCCTGGTTGGAACCAGTGGGGATTAAAATACTCGTCAGCGGCACTACGTTACTGGGCCTCCCATTGAGGCAAGAACACAAATTGGACTTGTACAAGTCTAAAAGAATAGAACGGCAGTGCCCAGAAAAGGTCTCACAAGGACAAGCTCTCCTCCCCACCTATATAGACTCCCACCCTATCTGTCAAATTTCGCTCTCTTTGCCTGTTGTGCTACTCCAGGCAAACTGCACCATACCTCTTTTGGCTACAATCCATTTCCATTCCCATGTCACACTCAAAACATTTCAGGCTACGAGCGGCTTGTGCCAACCAGACTACCTACACTTCAGGGAATAGGATATTCGGGCCAAACGTTCTATGGCGGGACGAGGGGTTACTACATGGCGGGAATGATTGTGACATGGATTGTTAGCCAAAAGAGGGCATCGTCTGCAGTAGGTAGTAGAAGCACAAGGTGGGTAGAAGCTTGTTCTTGTGAGACCTTAGCAAGGGCCAGGCAAAAGTCATGACATCGGTTTGTCCTTAGGATATAACATGCATAATGCTCGTTCTGGGGATCGAGCATGGCGATGCAACCGTGGAGAATCAACCCAATCTGAATCGCCTCATAGCCTAAGGCTCCCTTCGGGGGAAAGGGGTATAGACTCAAAAAAAAAAAAAAAAAAACCCAATCTGACACCCTAAGGCTCCCTTCGGGGGAAAGGCGTATAGACTCGAAACGTCTCTATTGTGACTGCCCAGAGCTTTCTACCTATATAGCTGCAAAAATCAGAGAAGAGACTATGTATTTTCACCGAATGGCCACGTGTACGAGTACATATTCCTCAGCACCACGTGGTAGGCCGCGTGGCTGGCATCTAGAAGCTGAGATGCGCTGAATAAGCAGCTATTATACATACATACCAAAAATTTGTGTCAACAGCAACAACTGGCAATTCGTTCAGTTCCGTCACAACTTTGTGCTACTTGAAATAAAACATTCATGGTTCACTGCCGGTAGCGGCGCAAACACCAGGTGCAAATTGTTTCCAGCAGCACCTACTTTTGGGGAGTCACGGAAGGACCAGGTTGTTTACAATGCACCCAAGCGCCCCCCTTCCCCCCTCATGCTCACAGTGTTTCTACTCAGATCTGGGCTAATCATCCACTCATTGGGCTCAGATCCACACAAGAAATCGTCAAACAAGGTGTGATAGAGGTCATCAAGGGAGTTTGATCTGGAAGGCGGTGGGAGAGAAGCTAAAAAAGAATGGTGCCCTCGATGCGCGCATTGTTGACCCGCCCCGTCGCCACTATGGAGCAGACAGCATGGAGCTAACAAACGGAATTCTCCGAGTAGGGAACATCAAGTAAGTCAGGGACCTGTGACACGTGTGGTGGGGCACTGCAGAAATGCAGTGGGCACTTCGGGTACATAAAGTTGGCGCTGCCAGTGTTTCACATTGGGTACTTCAAGGCAATTACCACAATGCTACAAAACATCTGCAAGGTGAACATGACTGTTTTATGATCGGGTTTAATGCCGGGGTGGTAGGATTGTGCCCACATACTGCTCGACGATAACCAGAGAAAAGCTTTTCTCAAGGAATTACGGAGGCCGGGAATAGACAATCTTAAACGCATGCATATTTGCAAGATTAACGAACAGTGCAGGAAGACAGGCTTGCTTTCATTGTAGTACTATCAATGTGAACCGCTTGGGATGAAGGGCGTTCGGAAATGTTAATTTGGCAGTATATCCCAGCCCTACTACCAATTTGTATTAGGCCTTTGGTGGTTCAGGCGGATACAAGTAATGAGAATAACCTTACTGTGAAATTGAGAGATATTATGTGGTATTGTGTGGATAAGTGGGCTTCTGAGATCAAGGATTCAGCCATACATACGTTGATGGCTCGTAGCCCGTAATACACACATCATAATCTAACTAGTATTGCAGGAGCAATAGTTGGTAGGGAATGTTCCATGGTTTGTGCAATTATTTTGTTCTATTTGGCGACATCAACAATATAGCATTGGGCATTTGTTTTCTAGTTGATTGGGATATGGTTTGCGATGTTTGTAGACTAGGTGTTCAGGTTATACGCTACTGTAAGCGCTACAAGGATCTTGGCAACGGTCATTGGTGTTTGTTTACTATACCCAACTGCGTAATGATCATTCACCACCTAAAGATCGTTGAAAGTATATATATATCACCATTGAGATTATGGAATGACTGTCTATAACTGCGGATATAGGCTAATTACAGTCGCTGGATTCAATTATGACATCGGCAGCCCTATCAGAGTCACCTCCAGCGCCTAGAAACCCCTCCTCTGCTATAAATACCTGCGCTCTTGCCTACCCTTCCCTATACATAGCTGTTAATACTCAAATCGACTCCCCGTGGACCCCTCTACACTGATCATAAGGATAGAGCATAGAGGCATTATACTTCATGTATTACAAAAAGATAAAGATCATGTAGCATGCTCTAATCACTTCCTCAGCATGGTATTTCCTGCACTGTAAGAGCCTTGACCAGTCAATTTTTAAGCAGCCACGTTTGCAAGGCCCCCAGATAGCCCTCTTCATAATTTTCAAGGCCTAGGCTACCTCAGCTGCCTCTACTGCCCTTAGCTCTTTGCCTAACCTCCCTAGAAACCCCCCCTCTTCCAATAGCTATAGCACCTACAATTCGAGGCCTCCCATGGCCAGTCTAGGCTTGACCATAAGCTCAATACCTCTTTGAAGAGTTCCATATTCACAGTTTGTTGGAGTTTGTAGGATATAACTACTTAACCCCCTCCCCTTACCTCGGGAAAATATACTCATAAGGCTTTTCTATTCTCCTATTAACTAGGCTCAAATGGATAGATCAGGGAAGCTATTTGACTAGGCTTGGCCATAAGCTCAATACCTCTTTGAAGAGTTCCATATTCACAGTTTGTTGGAGTTTGTAGAATATAACTACTTAACCCCCTCCCCTTACCTCGGGAAAATATACTCATAAGGCTTTTCTATTCTCCTATTAACTAGGCTCAAATGGATAGATCAGGGAAGCTATTTGACTAGGCTTTGGCCATAAGATCAATGCCTCTTTGAAGAGTTCCATATTCACAGTTTGTTGGAGTTTATAGGATATAACTACTTAACCCCCCCCTTTACCTCGGGAAAATATACCCATAAGGCTTTTCTATTCCCCACAGAGTAGGCTCAAATGAAGATCAGAGAAGCTATTTGACACTAGGAAGCTCAAGAGCATTACTACTGTACCTGAAGGTAGCTTTACTATACTCCACCATGCATTATAGCCTGTCTAAAATACTCACATACGTCCTACAAGCGCCAGTGAACTATGATAGCGGAACTCTTCAAAGAGGTATTGAGCTTATGGTCAAGCCTAGACTGGCCATGGGAGACCTCGGATTGTAGGTGCTATAGCTGTTGGAAGGGGGAAGGGTTCTAGGGAGGTTAGGCAAAGAGCTGAGGGCAGTAGAGGCAGCTGAGGTAGCCTAGGCCTTGAAAATTATGAAGAGGGCTATCTTGGGGCCTTGCAAATGTGGCTGCTTAAAAGTTGGCTGATCAAGACTCTTACAGTGCAGGAAATACCATGCTGAGGAAGTGGTTAGAGCATGCTACATGATCTTTATCTTTTTGTAATACATGAAGTATAATGCCTCTATGCTCTATCCTTATGATCAGTGTAGAGGGGTCCACGGGGAGTCGATTTGAGTATTAACAGCTATGTACAGTATAGGGAAGGGTGGGCAAGAGCGCAGGTGTTTATAGTAGAGGAGAGGTTTCTAGGCGCTGGAGCACTATAGCAATTTTTAGGGTGACTCTGATAGGGCTGTCGATGTCATAATTGAATCCAGCGACTGTAATTAGCCTATATCCGCAGTTATAGACAATCATTCCATAAGTGATATATACTCCGTATTTCAACAATCTTTAGGTGGTGGACGATCATTACGCAGTTGGGTATAGTACTGTACTCTCCACAGTTGGCCACTTGCTCCCGCACGGGGCAAGGCGATGAATTATTGTTATTGCACTGCATGTAGTTAGGTTGCAGACTGAGATATCTATTTTAAAACTGGCCAGTGGTCAATACTTCCGGTGCCACAGGATGAGACAGAAACGGGGGGTATATATTCAGCTGATCCCCCTCCGCAATGCATTTATTCTTTGGACAGTGTCACCGAACATCTGATCTGTGACTCGAAACTGGGGAGACTCGCTCTAATTGGTCATTGTCGCTCCAGCTGAAGAGCTCACCAATGCGGACCACCTTCCTTGCTTCTCTCCTCCTCGGAGCGGCCACCTCCCTCGTAACCGACCGTTCGGGCCGCACCAGCGGGGGCAGGGGGGGAGATCCCCCCTCCAAACACTGCAAGCTCCTCTCCACCGTAACCTACTACGACGACTGGGGTCCTCTCTTCGTCGAAAATTCCTACGTCTGCGACCTTCCCCCTCTCCACCCTCACAAGCCCACCACCCCCAACTACCCCACTCTCCCCGTCCGACCCTACCCCCACCCACCCCCTACCCCCACCCAC
>Ga0307514_10001476_pt1 | contig 28497 bp, 32 predicted proteins | sample 16_EM_MG_FD_203088 | JGI IMG/M metagenome (GOLD analysis project Ga0307514, IMG submission 203088) | Populus trichocarpa ectomycorrhiza microbial communities from riparian zone in the Pacific Northwest, United States - 16_EM | ecosystem: Host-associated > Plants > Roots > Unclassified | place... | reverse complement strand
GCAGCGTCATGTCAGCGGCGTTTGCACACGCGCGACTCGTCGCTTTCAGCGGCAACTTTTCCTTAAACAGTAACCCGTCGCTTTTGCGCAACCTCTCTAATCTCATGTGACGGGCGTGATCATCGCGACCTCAGACGCGCACTCGTTAATGGATGGGCCTTCGACACCTCCGCCCTCGGGTGGCCCTCGCACACAAGATACCCTTTTGACACCCGAGCGGGTCAGACAGATTAAAATCAACCGTTTGCGCGCGAAAGCAAAGCAACGTCAACGGGAGGAGGCCGAGGCCTCGTTGTCTTCATCCGTGAACGGGCACGGCAAGAGACCTCTATCGAACAACTTTGATTATGACCTCTCAAAGATGGTGAACACCAAGGGGGGTTCTTGGTTGAGGACGACAAATAAGTAGACGAAGCTATGATAGCAAAGGAGAAGCAGCGCGAGAGGGAGCGGGTGAAGCATAACTTGGAACCTCGTACATCTCGGTGTTTGGATCTCATCTCTTGAACGCACTGAAGCATCGAAAGAAATATCGCTGGACCCGAAGATGAACCCGAAGTGTAAGGAGTGTCACTGCCATTGAGGTGGGGGAGTTTTGACTCGGAGCTTGTAACCGACCGCGTATCTGTAACTGCACATCACCTGATGGGTCGATCACAACGCTCATGCGTACTTTCAAGTCACCGTCCCCGATTCGGTCAGCAGTAAGCATTGAAATATCTCGAGCGCAGTACTATGCGTTGTTTCACGGCCGCCCAGGGTGCCTGGCCCGACCGGGATTATTGACTCGAACACCCTTCTCCTGGGAGTGTTACCTAGGCCACGAACAGCCGATCGTGTAGCGATGTCCTGGGGCATAAATACACCAGTCAAGCCCTGTCCATATCCAAAAGCCTCCCCACATCCGTGAAACATGCCTCAGACCCCAGAAGCACAGGCTTTCATCTCCCGCATCTCCGCTCTTCCAAAGGGCGTCCCCGTCTCCCTCGATGAGGTGCTCCAGCCCTCTCTCGATGACGAGGCTGAACTTCGCCGTCTCTTTGCCACAGATACCAAAAACCCACGTCTGACCAATCCATATGTCGGGCTAGTCGACGTGTTCGATGCCCCTGCGGATATCAGGACCACCAGAGCGCGGGTCGTCCAGAACGAGTTTGATCTTTCCGAGAAGCATCTCATGCCCCTCACCAAGGCCGGAAGGCGAAAGGAGGGCTCTCCCGCGATGACTTCCAGTCTGGACGAGTTTCACCGACACTGGTCCATTTTCTCCGAAGGCTCGCTGTCACTCCTCGACTGGAATAACGTCGTTGCTGCTGGCGGATCTGTTTTGGCTTGCCTTTTACCAGTCCCCGATGCCAACAAGGATTCAAAAAGGTCCCTTCGCAAATACTTCCACAGTGCCGCTTTCCCAACCTCCGACGTTGACCTCTTCTTGTATGGGTTGACACCAGAGCAAGCCGAGGCTAAGATCATCGCCATCTTCCAAGGTTTGAGTTTGATCCATCCACTCAAACACCATCTTGCTCACCACACCATTTCTAGCTGTCAGGGATGCCATCCCCTGGGACTGTACTTGTGTCCGAACTAAGCATTCCATTTCTATTCATTGCAAGTGTTTCTTTTTTCGTCAAAACGACCACGGCTGACCGTCTGATCAGCCCAATACCCTTATCGTTGTGTTCAAATTGTTCTCCGTCTGTATTCCTCTCCTTCTGAGATCCTCACTGGATTCGACGTCGATGCCCCTTGCTGTGCCTTTGACGGAACGCGAGTTTGGGCCAATCCTAGATCAATCGTCTCCATGATGAGGCAGGCCAACACCGTGGATATCACCCGGAGGTCCCCCTCGTATGAAGTTCGGTTGTCTAAGTATTCCTTCAGGGACTTTGAGGTCTACGTGCCCAATTTAAAGCGCGAGGAGATCGACCCGACGGTAAATCATTCTCATCGTCTATCGTCCTCATCTCTAACACCCCGATTAGATATTTGAACGTTCGATTGCTCGTGTCGAGGGTCTTGCCCGACTCATCGTCTTGGAACGTCTCTATGATTCTCACACCCGCGAGAGATACCTCAACGCGCGAAGGAGGGTCCGTAACCGCCCCGAGTTCCGGTCATCTCATAACGGCAAGAAGATATATAAGGGTGATCTAAAGAAGGACAGTCAGGATGAAATGCTCGAGGCCAGCTCTTATGACGTTGTCTCTCTCCACATCCCTTACGGTCCCGGATGGCACGCAAGGAGGATCGAAAAGTTGGTCTATCAAACGGTGCGTGGCTTTGACCGCGCCAAACTTTCTCTCCTGATGTATCTTTAGGATCTTGGTATGAACTGTAAGTGGCCGCCGACATTTCCAGGATGTTTCGACCCGTTTATATCTCACATTCGCGCTAGCGCCATTCAATCCGAAGAATAAAGAGGGGCGACTTCATCGTCACCCTGCGTTCTTTGGAGACATACAAGAATGTATAGAGGATTGCTGCGAGGTATAAACAAATCCTCGTATACCGTGTTCACCGCCTGAGCCATCCACAGTACTGTCCGGAACCCAAGAACGATGAAGAGAAAGAGCTCCAGGAAGAGGATGGCGAAAAGTATATCCGTGGTAGAATCCGGTATGTCCCAATTTCTTCGCAGTTTTTCTCGCCATAGTTTAACTGCGAATAGGTTCATCCAAGAAGATCCTGGCCGCCAAAGCATCTCTGGGAGCTTCAATCCGATCGACGATGGCGAATGGGCCGAACAAGCCTACATTGGAGAAGCAGAGAAGCTCTGCAACGCCATCATCTCCTTCGACCGCATTACAGTACTCCGGATGATCAAGGAAGAAGCGGACGTTAATCGACGTGACCATGTTGGAAGGACTCCACTCCATCTCGCTATCCTTACAGGTGCCTCGGAGATCGCTTGCGACCTCATTGACGCAGGTGCAAGGATGGTGGTCAGGTTGGTGGACGGTCGCACCGCTTTGCACCTCGCCGCGCAGCTTGGTCTCGGACGTGTCGTTGAGAAACTCCTGGAGAGGAGCGAACTAAACAAGGAAAAGGCGGAAGAAGAGAAGGCCGCCCAGGAAGCTGAGGAAAGAAAGACTGTGACAAACGAAGACGATCCTATGGATGGCACGGGAAAGAGTGAGGAGGAGGATGGGGATAAAGAAGACAATGGCTACGAGGTCATCGATCGAAAGGATGCAAACGAAGGTGCCGGGGCCGACGCAAACATTCCCGAAGACGATGAAGACGAGCCCGACATTCTCAATGTCAATATTCCAGATTGGGACTATGGGCTCACCCCCCTCGGTTACGCTATTGTCCATGGTCACCCGGACGTCGTCGACCAACTCCTTGTCGCGGAATCCGATCCTCTCCAGCCAGTCAGATCTAACTCCCACGGCATCCCCATAGTTCATCCTCTTGCGCTGACGGTTCTTACTGAGGATGAAGATGTTGCACGTGAGGTAGCGGAAAGATTAATCCGATCTGGCGCATTGTCTTCAACCGCGGACAAGGCGTTGATGTCCGTCTTCCTCAGGATCGTCACCGCCGAGAAGCCTAAACTCCTCTCCACCTTATTCCGTGCTGACTCCAAGGCAAAGAAACTCGTGAACTTCCCGGCGATCCAGCCCGGGACAGTCGTCTTCCCCACGACTGCAGCGATTGCTAACCGTGATTTCGCTACTCTCGCATTACTCCTCGCTCACGGTGCGAAGGTAATGTTCAAAGATGAAGACCTTAATGCGGCTCGTTCTGTCTCGTAAGTCGCTCCGCATGTTCGCCTATGCCTTGTAGGATGGTGCGCTGATACTTCCTCCAAATTAGCGATGATCACAACCTTAGAGAAAGGGATGCGAATAAGCTCATCCTAACACCGGTCGAGACTGCTGTACATCGTAACGATCCAGTCATCTTCCTTCTTGCTGGACTTGGTGCAAGTCTCGACATCGGCATCAGAAACTCATATGAAGGCTCGTGGACTCAGAAAGCATCTCTTCTTGAGGCCGTCGAAGAAATCATCAAGAACATAGATACAGAGCTGGAAAGTTCGAACCAGCCAGCTGAAACTGAGAGTATGGATGTTGACGACGCGGGTCAGCCCGAGTGGAAGGCCTGGATCATCAAGTCTTGTCGAGCTATCAAAGACTCCCAGAAGGGAAGCCCGTCGAGGCAGGACGACAACCGCATCAACGAGTACACCAAAAAGAAGGATTTTCTCGAAGAGGTACTGGGACTACTGAAGGAGAAGAAGGCCAAAACGTGGAACCAGCTCCACCCTGACGTTGACAGGAACCGCAACAACAGCGACGGCGAACGTAACCAACAGAAACCGATTCCCTTCGAAGTTTGGTCATCGAACTGGTTGTGTACGCCGATACCGGAGGAGAAGATTCCACTCTACGAAGAGCTCTATGAAGCATGCTGGAACGGGGATGATGAAAAAATCCGTGAACTTTGTCTCCCACCACGCAAGGGTACTACATGCAAGGTCGCTCCGATCCAGATCGTTTGTAAGATGGTTGAAGGAGGTGAGTGCCGCCTTAGTTAGACGCTTGGTTTACTCAACACCGACCCTCCTGCTTACAGACTACACACCCCTGCATGTTGCGGTCCATCGTCGTCATTGGTCGACAGCGAGTACTGTCCTGGCGGTTGCTGCAGCCCAGCAGAAGATAAAGCCCGAGGCTACCACCACCACGGTGAATTTCGATACGTTGGACATTGAACCAGGTCCGCTGGCTCCGTTCTTCTTTTGTAAACATTGTTGATAACACATTGTTTGCAGGTAGTTCCGACGAAGAGGGGAGTGACTCTGGAGACCATTCTGATGATCGGGAGGAACCAAAGTTCATCGACCTCGACCGACAAGACATGCAAGTCCGTTTCGATGTTGGACCCGAAAAGCTCTTGAAGACTTCGATTGCTCGTCTTCCCGTCACCGAGAAAGGCCAGGTTGCTCACTTAAGCCCATTAGAAGAGACTATCCACGATGGCGATTTCGAGGCATTCATTCAGATCGCGGGGCTCGCTACCAAGCTCCCTAAGCCTGTTGCCCTCACAGATTTGGCATCCGAGGAAGTTTTCCTCCGCAAAGACCGTGCAAAACTCTTGGACGAATACATCCGGCGCACTGGTAAAGGGATAGATATTCCCCAGAAGAAAAAAAAGGGAACGGAGGATGAGCCCGAAGGTCCAAAGGGTAAAGAGTACTGGGGATTGAACGTTCGTGGGAAGAAGAGGAGGGATCTTGCATCGAAAGGAGATCCCAATGCTCGTTACAACAATGGATCGAAGATTCCCCTCGTTTGGGATGCCGCCAGACTCGGCGCTTTGGATATATTGGGATACCTCAGCACCGATCGTCCCCTTGCTGCCTACCAGCATTATCTCTCCGCGAACCCAAAGGAAGCGAGGGAGGCAGACCTGCCTACGTTAGAGAGCTCGATCTCTGAACTGTTGGGTTGGAGCGCCAATCCGTCAAACGGAACCGTCCTCAGCGCCGCAGCACGGGATGGAAAGTTGGATTCATTCAAAAAGTCGCTGGAGCTCAACCCTACGCTTCTGGAGCCATACTTGCACAAGAAGTACCCCGCCAGAATTTTCTGAAGCTGATCGCTTGCTGACGTTCTGATCGTAGGCACGCGATCACTGGACAGAACCTACTCCTTCTGGCTGTCCGTTGCTATTGCACCGACGAATTTGTTGACTATTTGTTGGAGAAAAACATCTCGGTCACAGAATATGATCTTCGGAGGTATTCATTTTTATGATCTGTACGGAGAATGTACTGATTGGAATCGCAGCTGGAACGTACTCCACGTCGCAGCCCATCGGGGCGATGGGGGATTTCTACATCTCCTCGAGAAGATACCACAAGAAGACGTTGATTCGATGCTGGTTCAACAATCGAAACCATACCTGAATACTGTACGTTGTGGCGCACCCTTGGGTCTTGTACAACGCCTCATCCGATCTTTCAGCCGCTTCACCTTTCTGTGATGAAAGGGAACGTTGATCACGTCAAGGCAATCGTCGCTTTGAAGACCCCCGCCCTCCTTCTTCGCGACATCAATGGATTCACTCCGTTCCATCTCGCTGTCAGGTTGGGCTTCTCCAAGATTGCGTCTTTGCTTGCGGAGACCAGTCCACCAGAGGTGTTGTACATGGAGACAGCCGTCGGATCGACAGCGCTCGAGACAGCTGTCCAACGTGACCTAATCTCTAGGGCTCATGCTCATTTGAGGGACAAGGGCCAACTGAGTGGCATGAATTACGGGCACAAATCCATCGATAGGAAGTACATTCCCGCGGACTCGAAAGAACTGGGTGAAAGGGTCGAGGCTCTGAGAGCTATGATAAACCAACTACAGAAGGAGCGCAGATTGACAGAGGGAACCAAGGTCACGAAGGCCCTGGTCGCATTTGCCGATAACATGATGTCAAAGACTACGGAGATGAAAGTGAAGGAAGTCGAATTGGAGAAGAAGGCGCGAGATGAGGAGGTCAAGAGTGACACCAAGGCTTTGGAATGGGACAATTGCGACCCAGGGAAGACCGTAGCTGTGGTCCGCAAGGTGATCCAGGAGAAGGCGTTGATTCGCCGTATCCCGATTCACTTGGTAGATGTGCAGAAGTCGGTCGAGATGGCGCTACCGAAGCGGGAGGTGGAACGGAAGGCGGTGAAGGGTCACCAAGATGGGTCTGAGCTGGGAGACGAGGCGGCGGTTACTCGGATTTTGCACTCACAGATGTGGCGGGAAGACTACTATCCTTTGGATGACCTCGACGGATCGAACCCGGGGCAGTTTCGACGAGGTTGAAGCGCTTAGAAAGATGGTGGCTTTCATGGAAACGCATTGAAGCGCATATAACCAGTGACGGTTTCTTGATAACAATCTGCATGTACCGAGGTACTTACTTAACTGAACCCAATCGAACGAGAGCCGGCTTTAAAGCTTAAGGTCCCCAAGCGGTGGACAAGTTAGAGATGTTTCCGAATAGTGCCTTTCGTGTGGTGTCTTGGGGTTATATTACCCGCGCTGCAATTGCCCTTCCAGCCTGTAAACGTTGAACGCTTAGACTCTACATTCAGGGGTGTCATCCACGACAATTTTTCCGACGAAAACTGCGTGGCGGGATAAGAGTTGGTTCATTGCGTTCGACGAAACGGCTCGAGTGCGTGAAGTTAGAATTTGGATTCGGAAAGGGCGCCGCGAGTTACCGATCGGCACCGTGACCGCTGGGTAGTACAGCCAACGAAACACAGTGGACATCCTGAGCTCGAAAGAACCGTCTCGTGTCGTCGTTCAACCCAGTAGTGCAGGAAGGTGGCAGGATAGTAGGTGACCGTCACTAAGGGCTCCGTGGTGAGCTGCCAGGATATTGGGTAAGCGATTCCTTCACGTTCCGCTTCCAGTTGAGTGAGCGCTCGGTTTCAAGATATACCAACTACTAGTATGTGTCCTGAATGGACGTTGGATTCCAATTACAGACAAGAAAAACCCAACTAAAAGTACAAGAGATCTTCGCGGTCTAGCACAAGCTTCGGTTTTTCGGCCTTCCTCCCCTTTGCTCTAGTGCCCTGTTTCTCAAAAACCCACCTGTATCCTCGATTCAAACGCTTCTCGATTTGGTTCTTCGTTCCAATCGATCCCGGGATATCGTCCAGGCCTTCCACAACGGCCTTCACCTCGAGAACCGCACGTTGGAGGTTGCTTACAGACCGTTCCTCGTGGAACTCAGAAGATGGGGCGAGTTTCTTCTGAAGCACAATCGTTTGCTTGAGCAGTTTGCTGGGGGATCGGTTAGGCCATATACATAACGCGAAATTGATATCTTCAGACCTTTGTCGATGGAGGGCGTCCATCAACGTTTCCAGATTCCTGTCATCTTCGTTCTTCATCCGCTTCTTAGATTCATTCTTCTTGGACTCGACAAATTCCCCAACCACATCCAAGCATACGAGGATGTACGCCAATGGGACTCGGAAGAGGAGATAATATCGCGATCCCTTGGTCCATTCCATCTCCATCGACCTCTTGCGCAGAAGGTGCCAATAGCGAGCTTGGGTTGCGTCGATCCCCTTACGAACAATGCTCTTCCGTTTCAAATGGCGAAGATAGGCGGCCTGGATCTTCTTGGCTGCGCTATCCCGAACGGCTTGCTTTCGTTCCAGATGGCGGCGATACGCATTCTGGATCGGTTTGGCAGCCTTAACCATCCTCTCATCAATTTCTTGTTCGCGATCCCCACCGGAACCATCCCCCTCCTCCACTTCATTCTCCTCAGCGATCCTCTCCTGTGGCATGTTGATTCGCTGGCCTTGTCCATCATGGTCGCCAACAGGCTGCACCGACGTTTCTCCCTCGACCCGCGATCTCAGCTGGTGGACCGGAGTTCTCAAGACGTTAGGGTCCGCCAAGAGTAGCGTTGGGACCTCGTCCAATCTACTGTAGACCACTGTGCGAGCGTGATTTAACGGTCGTCCAACTGGCCCGGGAATACTCTCGTGTAGCAAGAGAATCATCTCGTCCAGGGATGTATTTGTCAATGACTCGGCTAACGCGAACTCGAGATCATTCCAGTTCCTAGCGTGGACATAACTGCCGGGGCCTTAGCAAAGGTAGCTATTTTCACGTTAGAGAGTACTAACCGGCGGTAAACCGACGGCGTAGAATGCCACTCTCCTTTGCGCAGGGATTGCATACTAGCAAAAATTTCGTTCTTAAAGCGATCGTCGTTTGTGTTATATCCCACTGTGTGCGAGGTTAGACGTGGGGCCCCGAAAAAAAATGACAAACTGACTAAGACACAGGCATAGACAGCTAGAATTCGAGTAGTCAGCACTTTGTAAAATACTTGGTTTTGTACAAACTCACATTCGAGCAATGTAGAGTGGACCGGTAATGTTGTTCACTCGACCGCCATCTGCTCTAAACTGATCCACCCTGTCGGAGGGGAATGGAGAATATTGTTCAACTTGTTTGGAGACTTGGCGAACAAACTCGATGATAGTCCGCGTGAAGGGTTGCGACATTGACCTGTCCTTTCTCAAGTCCGTATGCGGGCGAATGAGATTAATCAACCAGCTCCGAGGTAGAGTAACGTTATGCAATGCGCCTCGATAGAAAAATCTGTGGGACATAATGAAAAGCCCAGTGAGTCTTTCCACGAGGTCACACAAGTGATTGAGATCCATGGGCAGCCGACTGAGAAGGACTTGACTGGGGGTAAATCAGCGGGGCATTTAGTGAATATGTATGTTTCACCATACAACGTACCGTAGGAACCAGTAACCAAAGTTCAATGACCCGATCACCTCCCCCCTAGCAAACACAACGAAATCCCGCACAATGAAGTATCCCCCCTCTCGAACCAGGCAGCGCGGCCACAAATCCCACCTGTACATCCGCGTACGAGGAATGAGATATCTGGCATTTTCCCTGTCCAAGTCGAATGCCAACGTGCATGCAACCATGAACTGGGGTCCAAAGTGGTCGATATACATCAACTCAGGTGGTTTCGAGCTATATTTGAGCCTATCGCAAACGATTCTGACACATTCCCGGACAATCCTGAAACCGTCCACCGCTTCGGGTATTTTTTTGAGGTCAAGGTTTGCATGCGACCCAAGTCTGTGTAGCGGTGGATGTAGGGCTGAGTATAAAATCCCTAGCCAATAGCTTCACGCGTAATCAGAATTTACACGTATCAACCAGAGTGACCGGGGACGTACTTTGTCACAGGCCAGGGCCAATGGTGAGCTGAATTCAAGATCTGGAATTGAAGGAGTATGAGACGAACGCGCGCGTGATACCATTCGACCGTAAGATGATCCGGTTGAATGTTCTGGAAATCACATGTTTCCCCCCATTTACATTGACCTCGGATTATTAAGGTCAGGCAAGGGGAGAAACCATGGGCATCACGGCAGGCACTGTTCTCGAGTGCCGTGCGTTCTTCGATGCGGCTTCCAATAACCCACACGATGATATCACTGAGTTCATCGTAGGTACATGTATACCCGTCCATGTTTTCTTCGCTTCCAACGGTTTGGTCGGTGAGATTTTCGTGGATAAGAGTGTGCTTGGGTACGAGGTAGCGATCTTCCCCTAGAACTTGAAATCCAAACAATTTCTGGTGCCTTGAGCCTTCTGCCAGTGAGTCGTCGCGCCGGAGCCTATTCAATAGGCGGATATAATCAAGGTAGAGGGAGAGCAGAGCATGAATATCGGCGAGTGAAAGATGTCGTAGCTTGAAAGGGGATGAGAAGAAGTAATCCAGACACATCAGGGCCGCGGATTCGTTTCTGGTCTCGATGAAAGTCTTGGCGAGGGTGCGTAGACCTTCGTTGTCACCGTTTTGGATTGCTTCGAACATTGTAAGCTGGAGGTGTCGAGGTGTCAGACTTCTAAACCGAGTGGATGGGAATGACTTGCCTCGTCGACTTCTTGTTTAGTCATTGCACTTCTGTCCAACCTATCCACAAGCCCCAATAGATCTGAAAAAATGGAGGTGGACGTTGGAAGCACTCCGAAGGTCAAACCTCGCCAGAGCCCAGCCAAGAGGTATTCGATCGTCGGTCGTACATGGTCAACACTGCTAACAGTTTCGGAGGTGGATAGGGTCTCAACTGCCTTCAACATGTCACCCTCCTTGGCATGAATCACTGCAGATTCGAGAACCCTGCCCGATTCTTTCAGCATTTTAGCACGTGCGTCGTCCAGGTCATAATCCTCTAAGAACTCTAGTGCGTCCTTTTCCGTAGGGAACAAGGGTCTAGCTGCCCTAGTCAAGTCTCAGAGAAAATATTCCTGAGTGAAACGGATTTCGGCGCTCACTTGATGTCCAGATGCTGGGTCGGAGAGGATTAGGTATATCCAGAAAAGGGACACATCGGAACATACCTTGAAGTAGTGCATTTGAGCGACTTTTGTCAAACGCTCAAGGAGACCTCTGTCGAGGACATCCCTGTGTTGAGTGATCACCTCTACGAGCTCACCAAAGCGGTTTCCTTCTCTATACGTGCGAGCCGCCGTAGCGTACTGTTCGGCCATTCGGTAGCTATCTCCTGCATTCTTGAAATCACGAGCTTCCAAGTAGCATTCCCCAGCAGTTCCGTAGTAGGCCAGACGTTCCTTGACCTGTTTGGACGGGGAATCCTGTGCACAGGCAATGAAAGCATTGGCCGCAATAAAGAACGCCTGGATCCGGGCCGCGCCGGCGGTAGTGGATATCGACCGAGCCTTTTCCCGTAGGAGGTACGCATCGCATATTGCAACTTCTCGCTTCCGCCCGGCCCTGAGAAATGCGACTGAAGCTTGTGCATAGCGCTTGTTGAGGAACATCCTGTGGAGAGGGTCATTGGAAGTCACTGATGACTGGGATAGTACTGACATTCTCCCAGTCTTTAACCATTCCTCAGTAGTGGACGAAACTGCCAAACGTGGTATCTCGGCAGTAGATGACCAGATTTCTATCTGGTTCCGGTCACTCCAGTATACCTGCGCAAGGTGTGAGAAGAGCTTTCCGGATCGCGTGTCCTCAGGTACCTTCATTGGCCCAGCCCGTTCGGAACTATCCATGATCCATAGGTTTTTGCGAGCCCGGGTAATCGCAACATACAAGAATTTTAGCTGTCGACCCGGATGGTGTGAGTATGGATGGAAGGAAAATTCAGGCCGCAGGAGGAATACCTCTACGCAGATGCTCGCGTGACGTGTTTCATCGAAGGTCGGAGCGTCGGAGAGATCTCCTCCGTCTAAAACCCCATTTAGCACCAATCGCCATTGGTTCAGGCTCGCCGTGGAGTCCCCGAAGAAGTTGTACAATAGGACCTTGTGCTTGTCAGCGACAAGGTAAATGCGAAGAAAGTGAGACTGACATCGTTAAATTCAAGGCCCTTGCTTTCGTACAGAGTCCTGTGAGGCGGGTTAGGAAAAAACCTGACGCGGGAATATAGGGCCTGACATGATGATACTGTTCTGAAGTTTTTGCTGCAACCTATCCCTCGCAGCGTCGTCACGTACGAGTATACCTGAGTGGAAGGTTTTAGCATGGAGCGAAACGTTACAAATAAGATGCCATACATTGGTCCGCCCCGAAGTCTACAGCTTCCCCTTGGCCGTTTCCGAAGAATGACTTTTCGAAGTCAGCCTATTTGTGGATTTGCATTAGTTCCTGGTGACCCGATCCCGTCAATAGACCTACGTTTCCCTGGCCGGCAAAGAAGATTGGCCGGAACCCGTCAACGATCGCTCGTTCAGGCTTCAAAGCGTCAATCGAGTACGGCCAATAGCACATTATGAGTTCGATAACAGAGCGTGCACAATTCACTATGCCACCGTGAGAGCGATAGTTCAAGACAAGCTCGAACGTTCTTGGTTCGACGGGGATAAGGCCCAGTTCATACATAGATCGTTTCTAGATAAACTGTTGGCTCTGGTGTGACTCAGAATCATCATGAGTTCTACCTCGATGCGGTGCTGATATGCTTTCAGATCAGCAAACCGAAAAGAGCTGCCGATCGAGATCGTCTAGGGAAGGGTTACTCAGTGATCTCTGCATACGTTAGATTGCCCTGCCTGTGCGGTATCGCCGGCCCAGAATAGCCCATGTTGGTTGGTACAGATCGTCCGGAGGACTAGAGTCGTCAGGTGGGCGAACGTTCAAATGGAAATCAGCACGTACTAAGCGTGTCAATCAGAAGATTATCCTGGACTTCGTCGACATATCTAAAGCGAGGTTAACTCGACAGGAGGGAAGTAACTCTTGTGGAAACGTACAAGAAGTCCACCTTCTTACCGGTCAGACCGACGTCGCGGAGCTCTTTCAATATGTAGTGAGTTCTGGTATCGGATTCAGTAAAATGGAGGCCATGCGGGGGGGGGGGGTGTTACCGGTCTGCTGCATCGTAATCTTGTCGTTGTCGTTTGAGCTTTGTGTACGCCTTGAACAGATCATAAATGTCATCCCGCTTGTGGGAAAAAGTTCCCTGACTTCGATCGCTGAGTGATTTGTAAGATTCCCGACCGAGGCATCTATGCTTCGTCCCAATCGTATCCTCGGATCCCTTGATGACTCCCATGAATTCTCCGAATACCAATGCAGGATCTAGGTCAGAAGTCGTCACCGCAAATCACGTACAAGTCATGCACCACTCCTCACCTAAGAGTCGGGTGAAGGTCTGGGGTAGGTGATCCCAGTATGATGTCAAAAACTCGCCATAGGAGACGAAGTTTTTACGGGGTTGTTGCATGTAGTCGGACGATGACACACTCCAGGATCCTGCCCGCAACCTGGACTGCCGAGGTGACGTTGGACTTGTGGGAGATGTTGCCTCATCGTCGAAAACAGGCGTCTTGGGGATGATAAAGCCGTCATTATCGTTGCCTCGTCTGATGTCGTTCTGAAGCATTGTGCAGAGCTGTTTTGATAGAATGGTGAGACCCGGTATTTTGTGAATGGAAACACCCATACCCGGTCGTAGGTGATGAACAATGGGAAATGTTCATCCAATAGTTCACTGAACCTCTCCGGCAGATCGGACCTCCATTGTTCGTTGTCATCCTGATCTACGAAGTCGATCTCCTGTTCGATATCCTTATCCATCATGCGCAGCTCATCAGGGGAACACGCAGCAGCTTCGAGAGCCCACATCAGCTTTGCGAAATACTGCTCGACTTTCGTTGCCAAGACTCGGGATTGGGTGATAAAGACCTGGCGAGGCTTTGACCCCATCTCAGGGTACTGTTGCCAAGTGCGTTGTATACCTAACATCTTGAATAGCATCGTCGTAGTCTTTCCGGTACCGCTTCTGCCGATCACATAACAAGAAGAGGGATGTTCAATGATTTCTTGCTCCTGGGCGCTGTTTGTTATCGATAAACGCACAGCGTTACATATCTTATAAGTCATGTACGTACGAAACAGAGAAAACATGCGCGACTTCTTTGTCAGCCAGGATACCTGGGACAAATAAGTGGCTGTCTTCATGTCAGGCATTCCGATGGGCGTACTGTTCAGAAGTGCCTGCGGGAAATTAGCACATGATCAAGCCGAGACTGAAACTAATCACTTGAGATAGCAAGACAAATTTGTCCAGGCTGGATGTATAATCTGAGTTGTGAGCGTAACCACGACGTCAAGAGAACATACACCAGCATAGAATGGATCTATTTACACGCGTCTTCAGTCAGTATATTCAAATTGTGCCAGCCATCCACCTCACTCACATTCTTCATATCTTCTTCACGTACTTTGACGAGGTGCGCAGCTTGTGGGATATCCTGGCTCGGATCTGGTAACGGAGGGAACACGGCGGGTAGTATAACATTGTCACCAGGGTTGAGTGGTTTGTTTCGGAAAGTACAGCGCTCGATGTAACCTGGACCCCGTTGCTGAAGTTGCCGGCTAAGGCTGTCCCAAAACCGCCCGTGGTCAAGCTGCGCGTGTGTGAAAATGCCAAACATCCGTATTACTTGTGAAATTGTAAATCATGCTGATGGGAACGGTAAAAGTAAGTGAGGTACCTTGGCTTTCGGACTGACAACCGGCGGCGTGCAGGTGTCTGAGATCGGGCATACAATCAATCTGATACTGAGGATGGTGAGTAGGATACTTTGGATTAAGAGTGTCTATCGCATACTACGAGCCGGGTATCCCCTGTCATCTTTGCTTCGTACACGGGGAGTTTTGTTTTGGGACCCGTGAGCAACTTCTGATTGTCATTGGAAAAGTGCCCCTGCGACAGTTGCCTGAAAGGAATTAGCAACAGTTGTAACCGAAAAGCCGGGGTCACACTTCATCTTCTTCATTATAATTCTGAACATCGCACCGTCGGCACGCTTGAAATCCCGTAGATCTTTCTGGGCCCGAGTTGATAGCAAGATCGACCATTCTCCAAACCCTTCGACGTCATCAAAGTAAAGTGCGGCCTTCATCGGCTGAATCATAGGAAACGCCGGGCCCTGAGGCTGATCCCACCCCACAACCGCTTTCTTCGTTGTTGGGGAAGACACCTTCTCCGACGATCGACTGGCCCTGCTGTACGAGGATCTGAATATTTCGGATACCAGCGGATCCCTGAGAACGAGGAGATAGTACTGTGGCCAGTCAACCCCAACCGAATCACCGACTGTGAGACCACGCACCTCCAAAATACTCTGAAGTTGTGGCAAGAGTCCGGCGCGTGCCTCGCGTACTTCAATGTCGGTACTTGGCACAACGATCCCCATAGAGTCGAAGGGTAGCGGATCAATACGACGGTTCTTAGCGGCATGTTTACTCCGTTTACGGCTGACAGGGGATACATTCCCACTGGTGTAAGTGTCGCTGGCGTTCTGCTCTAGCTCCTTCAAGACATTGAAGGATAGCTCCACCTTTCTCCAGAACACACGGAGGTCCGGGGGAGCATCGGCGGCGGATGGGTACTCTGCGAATAGCAAGGAAGAGGAAAGTCGCTGGAGGAGTTTCATGCTGAGGGTGTCCGCCATGTTTGGGGTGGTGGATTTCGGAAACCCTGAAATGACCCAACTAGACAGCTTCTCGTACGCCTTCTCGTCCAACGCTAGGGAAATGGTCGGCCCAGGAAACTAGTAAGTGGCTGCGGACACACGCGACGTACCTGAGAAGATATACTCCAAGACATGAGAGCGGCAGCTGAGCGTTATAACCATCTCCGCAATTGCGGGGTCATCCTGGAAGCACACGCTTTCGACTGAGCGTAGGGCGGTTTCGAGCCCGCCTGGAGAATCCAATGCCTCCGCGCTGAATAGGCTTATGTCAAATATTCGCTTCGAAGAATGGCGATCTGGCGACATAATAGTAGTCTAAGTCAAAGGGCGTCCGCCACACTTTACTGACTTCTATATGGGGGCGCTAACGCTTTGCCAAATAGGGAAGGTGATTGATCAGCAGCGAAATGTGTCACTAACCACGCGCTCTCACCGTGACGCCTTCAATGCAGACGGTCCTTCGGTGAAAAAGTATTTCTGAACGCTTTAGACACCATCTGGATTGCCGACAAGTAAACAAGATGGGAAGGTATGGATCGAAGTACAAGTTGAACCGGAGTCTGCCGAGAAGTCCTACTTCACAACTCGGGGGGGGGGGATGGGCAGTCACAAACACTGGCTCACACTACGAATACAAAAGATCTTCTTCGTCCCGGGCTAACTCTGGTTTCTGCACCTTCCGACTCTTGACTGTTTCTTTCACAATCCCATCCCATCCCAACTTCCAATCTTCCTTGATTCGCTCCTTAGTTCTTATCCCTGCGGTTCCTGGGAATTCCAAGAGTTGGTCGATCAGCCTCTCGACCTCCAAAACCGCGGCTTTCAATGCCGAAACGTCACGATCTTTGTGGAGCGGAGATGAGTGCCCCAGCTTCGCTTGGAGCTCTGCGGTGGCTTTCTGAAGGTCACTAGATGAAGCCGATGAGATGGAATTCTGCTGGGGGGAAGTATGTTTACCTGGACCGATCAGACGTCTCAATTAGTTCTTCTAGCCTACTGTGGTCGTCCCCTTGCAGCTGTTTCTTCGAATCCTTGTTCATCTGGTCCGCGAACATCTTGACGCCATCTAAACACACAAGTACATGTACGAGTGGCCCTTGCATTAGCAGCTTGTACCGCGTGCGCCTTGACCATTCCATTGAAGATGCATGATCATAGAGAAGGGACCAGATGCGTGCTCTTGTGGCGTTGATACCCTTGAGCTTGAGGACCTCTTTCTTTCGTGTAGTGACGCGATGGTACGCAGCCTCGATGATGATGGCAGCTCGAATCTCTTCGGGAGATGCGGTGACTTCCTCTTGGGCCCCACCATCGACATGAGGTTCACTGTCGCTCGGGTTGAGTACATCCTCTTCGGGCAAGGTGGGGTGCTTCCGCTGGGCATCGTCATTCTCAGGTTCGATTGGGTGTCCTTCTGAGACTTGGAAACTAGGAGCAGGGTCGGCCGGTGTACGCGTGTCCGTGTGGCCTGCGGCCTTCACACGGAGACGGTCTAGGATCTCTTTGATACTTTCGTGCGTGACGGTTCGGACATATCGCGACACCCATCCTCGGTATTTTGGAGCTTTAGAGTGTAACAGGAGGATCATTTCGTCGAGCTTTGAACCGAACAAGGACCTTGTGAACACCTTTTCCAATGCCCACCAATCGGGTGCTTCGGCATACCTGGGTACATTCAGGTCTAGCAAGTACCCAACGAGAAAGTGTAGAAAGCCACATACTGTCGGTAGACCAGATTGACTCGCTCCCGCCTCCGTAGCCCGTGAATTGCTTTCAGCACCATTGACCTAAGCCGGTGGTCGTTGATGTTGAATCCCACTTATGAGCAATTAGTATATGTATGCGGTGCCCACTGGTAAATACTCACGGAGACAGAGGCAGAAACAGCTACCAACGACCGTCAATCTCAACATTGGGGAACGAGGGAAAATAAGCTTACATTCGAGCGATACAAGCCGATGCATGCAGGGGATTCAAGCTCGATCCATTATCTTTGAACTGTTGGTCGTCGATGCCACGAGGTCTGTGGTGCTCACGCTGCAAATCGATACGTCGGAGGAGTTCGATTGTGTCGTTCACGAAATGCGGGATGAAAGACGTGTCCTTGTTCAGCGGGGGGGACGAACGGAGGAGGCTGATGAACCAACTGCGGGGTAAGGTAATGCCATGCAAGGCGCCACCTTCCATCATGAATCGATAAGAAAGAATGAACGATCCACATAGCCTTTCTACCGCATCACAGAAATGGCCAGCATCCACAGGAATGTGATTCACAAGGATTTGCCTGCACGCGCGTAAGTCGAAGGATTCAGAGCGCTGCGCAACAGTGACGCACCTCAAATATAAGGTTCCGAGAATCAATGACTGGGGTGGACCACCCTGTAGGAATGTAACAAAGTCCCTGACGATAAAGTGACTCTCCACCTCGATTCCTGGCCGAGTAAGGCACTGTGGCCAATCCCCATAGCTGCACATCCGGGTGTAAGGGACATACACTTGTGCTCGCTCGAAGTCAAAGTCGTAGGCCATTGTGCAAACAGGCATAAACTCGGGGATGAATTCTGGGTTGTACCGTTTCCGTATACTGAAGGAGAGTTTGTTACACGCCTGCCAGATCCACTCTCGCAGAATCCTGAGACCTTCCATCGATTCCGGTGTGTTCCCAAGATCCAGTGCCGCGATGGACCCAAACTTTGGTAACGAGGGATGTAGGCAAGAGTAAAGGACACTAATCCAGTGCCTATTCATACGGGGTCAGAAGCTGGTGTGGTTTCGGCCACTGGCTAGCATAATACGCACAGAATGGCACCCAAGGGGTGAAAATCGGCCAAGTGTAGAATTTGGATCTCCATCAACACGAGCCGGATGCGGTCATTAAACCAGCCGACTGTCATCTTCTCAGGCCGGATGTGTTGTAACTGGCAGTCATGCTTCGGGCATTCCCCTTTTATCACCGTTGACAGACAGGGAGCGGCTCCAAGCCTTCGGCGATAGGCATTGTTTTGATTTTTCGCGCGGAGGCGGGTGTATTCCGGAATCTCGTGGTCAAGTACGTTCTTGAGTTCCTCGTGGGTAACAACACAGCCCCCCTTCTCTTGCACGGTGTCTGGCTTGGATAGGAAGATCCCATGTAAGAAGCTGCCTTCTGGGACGAAAAACCGATCGTCTTGGCGCGGCTGGAACGAAAAAACCCTTTGGCGGATGGAACCTGCGTCCAAGCAGTCTTCGCGCCTCAGGCGATCTAAAAGTTCGAAGTAAGAAAAGTGGAAGAGAAGCTCAGGTCCGGGATTGGCTGCAGTAGTGCCTTGCGGACGTAGAGTCGAGGGGAAGGCCGAATCGAGACACATCAAAGCAGCAGAGTAATTCCTCGCTTTAACGAAACTGGGATGCAGATCACGAAGTGTTTTGGAATCAGCTTTGAACCTCGCTCTGAACATTGCAATCTGCATCACTCCAGGGTTAGCGCAATACTGAAGGAAAATAACGAACACACTTCTTGGGCTTCTGCTTCGCGCATGCCATTCTTCAATGTGCCCGCTAACCCCAACAGATCAGAAACCACCGCAGGGTCCGTTGTGGGATACTCCGTGCCAAATGACTGATGTCGCCAGAGCCCGCTTGATATATACTCTACGGCGCGCCTTGTACGGTCTTGTGCCCTTGGCGTAGCAATTAGAATCTTGACTGCATCCGTTATCCTGCTGCTGTTCGCAAGGACCTCGGCGGCTTCCAAGACCATTCCTGATGCACGAAGCAACTCCACGTGTGCGTCACCGAAACCGTAGTCCTCCGCAAACGACATAGCCTCTTGTGGCGAGGAAAACAACTTCTGGGCTTTCCTGTTCTCGGCTGTCAGAACTTTTTTTTTTCCGAACGTTCTTCCAACAACTCACTTGATCTTCCCGTGCTAAGGGCGCATAGTTTCAATCATTTGGTCTCCCGTAGTTCATGGTTCACGCACCTTGAAATAGTTCATTTGAGCGACCTTCTTCAGTTGAGCAAGAAGATTGGCTTCAATCTGATCCGAGTGTTCTTCAAGCACCTCCACCATCTCGTCAAAGTGCCCACCCTCCCGATAGACACGGGCTGCCTTTGAGTACTGTTCTGCGTGCGCAAAGCACCCACCCGCCTTTTTCAACGTGCGGCCCTGGACGAAACATTCCGCAGCATTGGTGTAGTATGCCAACCTTTCTCCCGTCCGGTGCAGCGGGGACGCCTCTGCGCAAGCAGAGAATGCATCTCCGGCTTCATTGAAAGCACCTATCCTGTCCTTCACCTGGTCGTCCGGTACCGCCCTGGCATTCTCTCGAAGGAGAAACGCGTGACAGATCGCAACTTCTCGGGTTCTTCCGGCTCGCTGAAACGCGACCAGAGCCTGTGCATAGCGCTTGTTGGTGAACATCCTAGAGCTCTGAAGTCAGCATCGTTTTGGAGTGAGAGTGTGTGACAGACATTTTCGCTGTGTCAATCCAATCTTGCGAAGAAGATTCTGTGGCTAAGCGAGGAACCTCAGAGGTAGACCCCCAGACTTCAATTTGATTTCTGCTGCTCCAATATGCCTACATCAAGTGGTCAGCACCTTTGGAAAAGGGTTGATGAGTTGATTACCTTCATAGGTTCTGCACTTTCTGAGTTGTCTAGAAACCAGAGGTTCTTCCGTGCACGTGTAATGGCAACATAGAGAAATTTTAGCTATATCCTATGATTTAGTGGCTATGGGGAAAGGGGTGATCTTGGTTACTACCTCTGTGCAGATGCTTGCATGCTTGGTTTCATCAAAATCAGGTGCAGTGGTGTGTGTTTCATCAGAACCATCCCTCATTACCAGTCGCCACTGGTTGGCACTTGCAGTGGAGTCCTTGAAGAAGTTGTACAATAGTACCTATAACAGATTCAGAAACTATAATTCTCCTGTTCACCATGCCCAATAAGACCTACATCATTGAACTCTAGACCTTTGCTCTCATATAGTGTCCTGAGGTGTAGCATGTTATCCAAGTGCACATTTACACTGAGTTAGAGCTTACATGATGATGCTATTTTCTCCCAACTTCTCCTTTAGCTGTTGCCTGGAGTTGTCATCCCTAACAAGAATGCCTGGTTTCAGCCCTGTCAGTAGATTTCACAAGAATGGAAAAATTCATCAATCTACATTGATCTGCTCCAAATTCAACTTGTTCATTGCCATAACCAAAGAAAGATCTCTCAAAGTCATGCTGTTGATGAAAACATCAGCTTATTGGTATGACCAAAGGACCAGAAATAAAATACATTTCCTTGGCTAGAAAAGAAGATGGGTCTGAAACCATCAACAGATGCCCTTTCTGGCTGTAGTATGTCAATGGAGTGGGGCCAATACAGGACTATGAGCTCTATCACAGAGCGGGCACAATTCACAATCCCGCCATGGGATCTATAGTTGACAACTAGCTCATAGGTCTTTGGGTCTGCTGGTTTTATACCATAATGTTGTTGCCTCTGATGAAACATGAGTAAGTGTAGGATAGAGTAAAAAAGTATGCTATCACCTCAAAACGATACAGGAATGCTTTCAGATCACTGAACTTGAATGAGCTCCCAATAGATATTGTCTACAGGTAGAATAAGGGAGGTATTGTTTATAAATCAACAATGCTTACCTGTGCTGTATCACCAGCCCAGAAAAGCCCATTTGGATTGTTGCATAAGGTTCTAAGAACTGAGAGGAGGGAGCGGTTTAGTTGTACAACAAGGGAGGGGGTAATATGGACACACCAAGGGTATCTATGAGGAGGTTGTCTTGAACCTCATCAATATACCTGTAGTGTGAATTAACATGGCCATCTCAAGCAGATGTAGTTTTATTGCACTGACAAGAAATCAACCTTTTTACCCTTCTCTTCTTCCTTCCAGCCAGCCTCTCGCAGCTCCTTCAGTATGTAGTGTGTCCTACAGGTGACTTAAGTGCACTGTTATAAGAATATTTAGATGTAACCCACCGATCTGCCGCATCATACTCCTGATGTTGTCGCTTGAGCTTGGTGTACATTGTGAAAAGGTCATATACAGTCTCCCTTGTATGGGAGAATGTTCCTTGGCGACCAGTGGATAAATAGGTGTGAAGGTCTAAACACCTGTTCTGTGTTCCAATGGCCTTTTCAGAACCTTTGATAACACCAAGGATTTCACCAAAAACCAAGGCAGGATCTGACCCCAAAATTACTAATACTGATTGTGGAATGTATCTGGTACATACCTAAGAGTCGTGTGACAGAGTGTGGAAAATGGTTCCAGTACTGTGAGAGGAAGTGGTGGTAGGAGATAAACTGATTGGTGGGTTCAGAATCATCTGGTATAGGGAGCCTGAGTTGAGTTTTTCTAGACAATAATGCACTTGTGGGAGAGCTACCTGCTCCTGACACATCCTGAGCCCTTGGAATGATAAACCCATCATTATCATTCTCCTCTCCAATGTCGTTCTGAAGCATGAGGCAGAGCTGTGCATAGGGTTATTAGAGGAAGGGTTAGAAACACCTATCATCATACACCCACCTGTTCATAGGTTATGAACAATGGGAAATTTTCATCAACCAGTTCACTGAACTTCCTAGGTAGGTCTGATCGCCATTGGTTGTCGTCATCAAGGTCAATGAGTTCCATCTCCTTTTCAATGTTCTTGGCCATCTTTTGGAGCTCCTCAGGTGAGTAGGAAGCAGCTGCAAGTGATAACATGAGCTTTGAAAAGTATTCTTCAACCTTTGTTGCAAGGACCCTAGATTGTGTAACAAAGATCTGGCGGGGTTTGTTCCACATATCTGGGAACCGCTTCCAAACACACTCAACACCAAGCATCTTGAATAGCATTGTGGTTGTCTTCCCAGTACCACTCCGGCCGATAACATAGCAAGATGATGTGTTTTCAATGATTTCTTGCTCCTGTGTTCTGTCTCCAAATGTTAGGAATTGACATTGGAGCAAATCTAAATGCCCACGAGACAGAAAACACATGTGCCACCTCCTGATCAGCAATGACACCTTCAAGTGTAAGTGAGTAGTTGAATCTTTTGGAGGCCAGCATAATTTCCCACTGTTGAGAAAAGCCTACAAAGGATAAGCAAGAGTATCATTCTACACTGGGTGACATTACCTGAGACAGGATAACAAATTTTTCAAGGCTTATTGAATTATAGGTGAGCCAATATACTATGAAAAGCTCTGCAGGGACATACACTAGCATAGAGTGAATCTGTGCATCCAAGTGTAAGTATATACACACTAAAAGAAATACAAAGCAGAATTTCTCACTGACATTTTTCAGATCCTCTTCACGGGCCTTGACCAGAGGGAGAATCTCTTGGAGTTCTTGGATTGGTCGTGGAGGGAAGCTGGCAGGAAGGATGCTGTTGTCTCCGGTGTCTGAAGGCGGGTTCCTGAAGGTACACCTTCCGACATAATCTGGACCTTTGTTCTGGAGTTGTTGGCTGAGGATATCCCAGAATTGTGCACGTTCCATTTGGGCGTCAGTGTATATACCAAAGACACAGATTGCTGGATTCATGGGTAGTTGGTTGTAGAATCTCAGCGACATTGAAGAAAATAATCACCTTGTGTTTCGCCCTATAACACATGTGAGAAATGAAACTAGCGATATTAGCGACTAACTCACCTCGCCATCGGGGATACAATCAACACGGTACTAGAAAGAAGTTAACCCACAGGACTAGCACACTCCACAACGTCCACTCACAACAAGCCTCGCATCGTCGGTCATTTTGGCTTCATACACTGGAATGATCATCTTTGCGCCAGTGAGCCTCTTCTGGTTGTCGCCAGAGAAATGACCTTGGGACAACTCCCTATTACAAAGTTTGGATGTGCAAGTTATAGGTCGGGATAATTCCGCTCACTGTATTTTCTTCAAAATGACTTTGAACACGGCACCATTGCTGCGTCTGGCTTCTCGTAGAAACTTTTGTGCTGTGATTGAGAGCAAAATCCGCCACTCTCCAAAACCCTTGACATTTTCGAAGTACAGAGTCGCCTTGATGGGTTGGATGATAGACTGGCGCGACGCCGTTGTGATTCCCAGATCTCCCAGTTGGCGTTTGAATACATCCGATACTTGAGGTCGTCTAAGAACGAGCAGGTAGTGCTGAGCCCGGCCAGGTAAGTGCTTCGAGATGGGCCGAATGGATAGGAACAGACTCACTCGTAGTATATTTTGTAGTTGAGGGAGGATTTCAACACGTAATGCACGGGCTCCATCTTCCGTCACTGGTACGGGAATTCCCATACAATCGAAAGGATCTGGGTCGAGTTGTACGTGCCTCGCCGACGCCTTCGACTTTTTTCGGCCGGCCGGAGGTGCGTTCGCGTCGACTGGAGCTTGTTCTGCACATCTGGCAAGCTCCTTCAAGACGTTCAAACACAAGCCTACTTTCCTTCGAAATTCCCTGAGCTCGTTGCGGTGTTCCGTTGTCGACACCCCCTCGACGGACATCAAAGAAGACGATAATCGCTGAAGGAGGTTGATGCCCAAAGTCTCTGTCACATTGGGAGTGGTGGGCGGGAACTGGGAAAGGATCCACTTGGATAACCTCTCGTAGGCCTTGTCGTCCAAGGCTGCAAAAGCGATTTGTTCCATCAGACCCATACTAGCCCCACGTATACATAACGTACCCGAGAAGATGTATTCCAGGATGTGAGGACGGCAATTGAGAGCCACAATCATATCCAAGATTGAGGAATCGTCGCCATAGCAGATTCTTTGGATTGAGTCCAGGGCGGTTTGGAGCCCGCTGGGGGCGACCAACGCTTCGGGCTCGAGGAGATCGATGTTAAAACTTTGTTCAGAAGAGGTGCGCTTTGGTGGCATAGTGCTGGTGTAAAACCAAGAGAGGCCGCCACACTTTTTCGAACGCATGCATGGTTGGGGCACGGGGGCGCTAACCCTGCAGAATAGGAAGGAGCGTAAATGAATTATGTAAATGAGGGGGATAGATCGCGCGTCGCGGTAACTTCAGTAACGCGGTGGCAGCGGTCAGCAACTATGTCGTCGCGGGAAAGCATTCCCAGTCGCGTTCAAGGCACCTTAAGTACAGGTGAGAGACAACCGAGATGGGATAGAGGCGGAGATTGTATAAGTCGTATCGGATTTTGCCGACGCGCCGGGGAAATGACATTGGCCACGCTGAACGCCGAGGGATGACAAAGCGTGTATGAACGAGACGTGTAATGATGACAATGCTAATGAGTTGGTGTGTGCTACTGAGCCCCGGTGAGTGGAAGTCACTGCTGTCGTTTTTTCCCTTTGACAGTGTCCGGTTTACCAGTGTCGTTCTGATCTCTGGCGGGCCCAGACAGGTTGACTGAACCTTCACCAGTTAACCTTCGTGTCTTCAGCATCACGATCTCCTTCAACCACCCGTTCTCTCGTCGCAAGTCGGCTGCTTCTCGCTCCAGCTCTTCGACTTGACGCGATAGGCTTGTGACGGTTCGTTCCATACTCACCAGCCACTGCTTCTTCTTGCTCCGGAATCGGGCTGCAAGGTTGAATCAGCTATCGTTTCGGCGAGAAGGAACGGAAAGATTACCGGAGGCGGCCGTATTCCTTCGTCGCTTATCTTCGGCCGTTGCTGTTCGCTCCGTCTCGGATTCGACTTCCTCCTCTGGATCGGCAGGGGTTTCGGGGGGATGTGCTGGTTGTGTGGATGAACGTCCAGGGTGCTCGTCCGCCCCATTTGGACTAGCGACACCAGGGTCGCTCTGTGCGGGAACCTGAGACTGCAGGAACTGCAGCCAAGCCAGGGTAGTCGGATCCAATTGCTGATGGTGAGGGGACATGCTTGTCAAGTCAGATGTGCCCTCGAGGGGTTGGGTGAACTGGTCGTATTGTGTGAGCGACGCAAGGATGTCGTCCAACGGGTCTGAATAGAGACCAGTGGGGTGGGACGTGAATGGGAATGATGGGGATGCAGGGAAGTGTTGCTAAGAATTGGTCAGCTCGGCGGCACTTTTGCCGTCAATTCAGCACTAACTACTGGGGCAACCGCATCAGGAGGGATAGTGTGTAGAATGTGTTGTCGGTTACGTTCGCCTTCCCCTACAGAATGCGATCGAGGTCTTGCGTTGTTGTTCATGAGCTGAAAGCTTTCGCCGTTTCCACAGGATTACTGGTGAGAGGAGAGAGAAAAAAAAGGTGAGGGTGAGACCCGATGTGCGGGGCAGATAAAGAATTTCATTGATTCCAGCAAGCACCGAGGGCACCGTCTGTTTTTCCACTGTTTTCCAGAACGAGGGGAGGTGAATGCGCGTCGAATCGATCACATCCCGTAATCATTGCTCACTACACGAGACGATGGCGCAATGCTCGGGTGAATAACCTTGAAACGGCTCAGAAAACGCAATTCTTGTATCATCCGATTTCCAGGGATTCGCTCGCACAAAGAGTTTAATCTAATCTAACGTACCACGAGCGGGACTTTGGTTCATCAAACATTTCGTCATCCCTTACAATCCAATTCCGAATTCCTTTAAAGTTGACGTCCAATTCCGAATTCCTCTGGGCGCGACGTCGTCGATCAGTTAACCTCTCTAAACATCCTCAAAAGTCTCTCCTCGGCGATCTACTGGCGTCTGGGCTATCTCCGAGTCCATTCTTTCACAGATCCCACGCCCCAGATCGGACGATGACAATATTACGTCTGGCTGAAACCTGGGTCGTAATTAGGCTCGCGTCTCATTTTCAGTGGTCGGGCAGCATGTCAAAGGCTAAGCGAGGGATCTGGGCCGGACAGGGACTAGGTAAACGTTGCGCACAACAAGCCAAATCACTCCAAACCGTAGTGCAACGTTGTTCAAACGCACATTTAATCACATTGCATTCGCCATCAGACGACATTCTGTTGTACCCTGTCGAAATGCCTGCAGTCCGCGAAGATGCAATCATCGTACGAGATCATCCAGAGGTGATCAGCTTCGATGAACACTGGATCGACGATAATCTCTATTATCGTGAACGGAAGGCGGCGGCTGGCTGGGCCTCTTCCTTTGGCTGCATCAGAGTCCAACGCTTCGCGAAGAAAATCGACCAACGAACTGTCAATCTCTCACCAGGGAGCTATGCGTGTAACTCCACCCTTGGCTATTGTGACGGGGCCCCAGATCGACTATCTATAAAAAAACGAGGCATCGAGGGGGCACCATTCCGGTTTGTGATTCACGCCATGAAATGCTGTTGACGGCCTCAAGTGACAGGGGAATCCTGTACGTGGTGATTCGCAACACATGAATCCCCGTGTCGCTTACTCTGCCATGCCAGGCTTCCGGATCGCCGTCTTTGTTGCCCCCGCGGTGGTAAAACCCTCCCCTTGAGCGAGCTGCCCCAGAAATAGGATGAAAGGTTTGTCCGTTATCGATTTATCTCTCGATCTTAACTCTGTGACAATGAGCATGGGGGATGACCCTGGCTTGGAGTATTGTACAAGAGACGTCTCTCTGAAGGCTTTCAGAGAGGTATGTCAGTTGGCCTGAACTTGAAAAGAGATACGAATGGCAGAACGATTCAGACGAGTAACCTTCTGGGATGACTCATTTCATCACCGTATACTACAACTCTAGGCTCAACCTGTCCTAAATCGTGTACGAGTTAGACCAACGGAATCGAGTACAATACAGCCGTAATACATTCCCTTTGCTCATCACGCGACCTCTGACTCAGGTAAGAGATGTCCGTACCTCACCCGGACCGTACGAGGGAAAACGAAAGGTGGGAAAAGGAGAAAGTCACAGAGACCTCCCGCTGCCGCTGCTCCTGTCAACTGATGCAAATCCGACGCCCTCAATTCCTCCAGCGCCTTCAAGGAGAACACTCCTCAATTTTGCGCATCTCACGTAGTGCCCCATTCAGGTCTCGTGATGGCCAGTGTACGTCAAGCTCGGTGAACACGACGAAAACCTCGGGGGGGGGGCACTGGAGATGTTATGGTGGAAAAGCGTTCCCTGATCGTGTTTCGGCGCTACTTCTGAGGGTCAGTCGACGGCAACTCTTCTGGTTGGGGGTATCTGATACCTCAGGTGCCTTGACCCAGACTCGGGGAATACCCTGAAGAAGTTGAGCAGTTGTCTACGAGTACCTCACGGACGGCTCGACGCAACCGATCGGCGCAACGTAACCTAACCCCCGTCGGAACCTTGGAAAATCCAAATCTGCGATCGCAGGGGTGTACAATCTGAAGCCTGGTGGTCCCAGGTGGTCGAGTTGAGCGAGAGTGACGAAGTCAGGGTCAACTAACGTCAGATTTCCACCTGGAACATGGCTCACTGATTCAACGTTCCCAAAGTCCCCCGACCGTAGACGGGATACCCGCCAGGACTTCTCTTCTGATTCACTACATTTCAAAATCCAATCCCGATGAGTAAACGCTTCTCAAACAGTTGTCCCGGGCACAGCTCACACTTTGACACGCAGCAGGCATGAGGTTGAAGGCATTGGAGAAATCTAGCGGACATCGGACGGGAAAACGAGTAGTCCCAACAGACCTCGACTATGGTAGCACCGTGTTAGTTATATTCTCCGCACTGCGTCCTAAGGACAAGGGGGGTAACTAGGCTGAGCAGCACCAGAAGACCATCAATATCACCAAAGAGAACGAATGTCCTTCCACCCTTGTTCCCGCTGTTCCCAGTAATCGCCGTTATACACCCATTCATCCCCGTCTTGGCGGAACCACCGAGGTTGCTGATCTTTCCCGTTCCTCCGGCGTTCTCTCTGTGCCTCCTCGACTCGCTGCTTCTCGGCCTCAGCCGTATTGAGGTCCCCTTCTTCCAGCGCGCGCACGTCTGGTCTATACCTCGAATCCGTTGGAGGAAGCTTGCGCTGCGAGTCTGGAGTAATCTCATTCAGCGTTATCGCAAAGGACGTAAACCCATAATAGTCCTTGTGGTTCTTCGGGAATGGGGAGATCTTCCAGAGTAGTTGGAAGCGCGACTCGTCAAGGGTTCGGACGAT